>Ga0222654_1000011_pt1 | contig 291928 bp, 270 predicted proteins | sample AntAcemetagen421_FD_179805 | JGI IMG/M metagenome (GOLD analysis project Ga0222654, IMG submission 179805) | Saline water microbial communities from Ace Lake, Antarctica - #421 | ecosystem: Environmental > Aquatic > Non-marine Saline and Alkaline > Saline | place: Antarctica: Ace Lake...
CTCGCCGCAAGGAATGTGCGAGGAATGTAACGGCCTTGGTACCCAGGTCGCGTTCGACCCCGATCTACTCATACCGGATAAGACCTTAACCCTCGAACAAGGCGCGCTGAAACCCGTCGGTAAGATCATTGATGAAAACAAAGGCATGGGCAGCACCTTTCATCGCCAGATTTTTAAGTACCTGAAAATTCCCGTCAACAAGCCATTTAGCAAGCTGACGGCCAAACAGAAAGAAACGATTCTTTACGGCACCGGCGAGAAGCGATACAAAATTAACTGGGGTAAACACGGCACCACCAATTCTCGTTACGAAGGTATCGTCAATCGCTTGATGCGCCGTTTCCGCAACACCAGCTCTGAAGGTATGAAGCGCTGGTACTCACAATTTCTGGCCAACTCAGCCTGCCACAGTTGCCACGGCGTAAGACTTAGACCAGAAAGCGCCTCGGTACGCGTGGCTGACCAGACCATTGTCGATGTCTCAAGCTGGACCATCGATAAGACCCACGACTTTTTCACTCACCTAAAATTGCCCGGCGCCTCAGGCGAGATTGCGACTGAAATCTTAAAAGAGATCTGCAACCGGCTCAATTTCCTGGTCTCGGTGGGCTTGAGTTATTTGAGCCTAGATCGGCTCGGCCCAAGCCTCTCTGGCGGTGAGTCACAGCGTATCCGCCTGGCCAGCCAGGTGGGCTCAGAACTCTCTGGCGTGATCTACATTCTGGACGAACCGAGTATTGGTCTGCACCAGCGTGATAACGAAAAATTACTGAAGACTCTGTGCCGGATGCGCGATATCGGCAACACCGTGGTGGTGGTTGAACACGATGAAGAAACCATCCGCCTTGCCGACTACGTGGTCGATTTTGGCCCGGGCGCTGGTGTAAAGGGTGGCAATATTGTCCATGCCGGCTCGGCCAAGAGTTTAGAGAACAACAAAAATTCGTTAACAGGCAATTACCTATCCGGCCGCACCCAGGTTGAAATGTTAGACGAACGCAGAAAATCAAGAGGCGAGATTGTCATCGAGGGCGCTCGCGCCAATAATTTAAAAGACCTGACCGTGAGCTTTCCCGTTGGCATATTAAATGCCGTGACCGGCGTTTCCGGTGCGGGTAAATCCACCCTGGTGAACGATATTTTACACCCAGCTCTTGCGCGGCACTTCCACAATTCAACCCAGCGTATCGGCGAGCACGATCGCATTACCGGCCTCGATCAATTGGATAAGGTGGTCGCGATCGATCAGCGCCCCATCGGCCGAACACCACGCAGTAACCCGGTGACTTACATTAAGGTGTTCGATGAGATTCGAATCTTTTTTTCCAAACTACCCGGCTCCAGCATGCGCGGGTATAAACCAGGACGCTTCTCTTTTAACGTCAAAGGTGGCCGCTGCGAGGCCTGTCAGGGCGACGGCGTACGAAAAATTGAGATGCACTTTTTATCCGATGTATTCGTCAAATGTGAAGAGTGTGATGGCCGCCGATTTAATGAAGCCACGCTAGAAGTGAAATATCAGAGCAAATCGATCGCCGATGTATTGGATATGACCATCGCCGAAGCCGTCATACATTTCTCAGAGCATCCGAAAATTTTTAGCAAGTTGCAGCTATTGGTCGATGTGGGATTGGACTATCTGCATCTGGGCCAGCCCTCGTCCACCTTGTCAGGCGGTGAAGCCCAACGTATCAAGCTCGCCAGGGAGCTGTCGAAGGTCGCCACCGGTAAGACGTTCTATATATTAGACGAACCTACCACAGGCCTGCACTTTGATGATGTCCGTAAGCTGTTGGTGGTCCTGAATCGACTAGTCGATGCGGGAAATAGCGTCACCGTCATCGAACACAATCTAGACGTGATCAAAACAGCAGACTGGGTGATCGACATTGGCCCTGATGGAGGCCCCAAAGGCGGCAAGATTGTCGCGCAGGGCACACCCGAACAGGTGAGTAAGATCAAAGCCTCTGAAACTGGCCGCTATTTATTGCCACTATTGAAAAACCGTAAAGCCGTCACTGAAGCGAAAGTGAAAAAGGCAGTCACAAAGACGACGCCAGCCCCAGTCCCAAAGAAGACAAAGGCTAAAGCGACCAGGCCCCACACAAAGCGGGACGTGCCGAAAACGAAAGCAAAGACTGGCTAATTGACAGAACTGCTAGTTAACAGAACCGCTGATGGCTTGAACATCGCGGTTCTGCATCAACTTTCGGATCTTGGGGTTGTTGGTGAGGGCATCAAAATCAAGCCGTTGGATCGCCGCCATGATTTCTGGGTCCGATAACACCGCTTGCATATCTGGGTTAGATTGCAGCGACATAATCTGCTGCACCATACTGCTGTCGCCCATAAGGCGCTGCTGAATACTTTGTAACGCACTCGCGTCCATCGACGATTTCGCACTCTCAACCGGACTTATCGGCACTGGGCTTATCGGTGCCGATCTGGCACCCATACTGCTAATTCTGGTCACCTGGCCTTCAGATACCTTGAGCGTACCAAGGGCTTTCGAACGAATGGTATATGAGCCGTTGTGCAGAGACACGAGCTCACCAACAATTTCAGTGCCATCGTTAAGCAGTATTCGACTGGGTTCTGCCCATGCCGCAGGACTGAGCACCAGGCTACCTAAGAACAGCGCCAAAGCAGGCAATAGAAGGCCTGAGAATAAAGAAGTCGTGACGATTGAGTGGTTATATTTCATCCGGTTAGTGTGGCTGCCGATTTGTTAGAACGCAATCCAGTTCAGCTCTAATAAACCACATTTCGTCCACTTTTAACCTGATGCTTAACGCCGTTAAATTGTATCTTGCGGCCAAACTTAACAGCGTTAAGAAAATCCGGCAATGTACTCCAGCGCAGTACTCTACTATGGTGATCGCTCAATAAAGGAAGCCAATGAATCCCACCAACGTCCCGATACGCCCCGCCGCCACCGTCATGCTGGTAGAAGATAAACCCGACCTGCAGGTTTTTATGATGGAGCGTAGCGCCAATACGGTGTTTGCCGGCGGCATGTGGGTATTCCCAGGTGGCGCAGTCGATGACAAAGATGAACCGGGTTTCTTTGAGGATTACTGCACGCATCGCTCAGACACAGAAGCGAGCCATCTACTGGGCCTCCCTGATGGAGGCTTAGCCTACTATGTCGCAGCCGTTCGCGAGGCATTTGAGGAAGCTGGTGTGCTGCTCGCCATTCATAAAGACAGCCACATTTCGTTAGATATCAAAACCCCGGAAGATCAGCAGCGCTTTGATGCTCATCGCGACCGGGTAAACGAAAATGGTAATCATTTCCTTGATGTCATCGAATCTGAAAACCTGCTTTTAGATGTGGGTCAAATGCACTACATCGCACGCTGGATAACACCCGAAGGCCCACCGCGCCGATTTGACGCGAGATTTTTTGTGACTCGCATGCCAACCAACCAAAACCCGCGGCACGATGACCATGAACTCGTACACTGCGAGTGGTTACCTCCAGCAGAAATCCTTGAGCGCGAGAAGGCAGGCGATATGGTGTTAATGAGCCCGACACTACGCATGGTTAAAACTTTGGCACGTTTCAAGTCTGCAGACGAGGTAATTGCCGCCGCAAAGGCTGTACTGCCCGATGAGAAAGCCCGGGTAAATGCTGACCGTGAGCTCGTATTACCCGGTGACCCTGGCTATGCCGACGGCGATGAGAATATTGAAACCGGCTGGGTTCGCTTACGCCCATTACTTGACCAATAGCTTTTATTCTTAACTTCAGTTACTAAGGAAAGCGGTCTAGGTCAAGAAGGTGTAAAGTTCGCGATCAAAGACATGACAGAGGTTAGGTTACTCGTGATCAGATATCCCGAGGCCTAAATTGATCTATGCAAAAAGCTAATTGTTCGACCGGAATCATCCTGCTAGTCGCCCTTGTGCTGCTGGCAGGCTGCTCCAACGAAACTAATACAACCCCAGACGCCCAAGAAATCCAAGCCGCAAACGAGAACACAACAGCATCTCCAACGCAGCTTCCGGATTTCGCAAGCTATACAGATGTAAAATCCAAGAAGCGGGAATTTTTTGACTATTTATTGCCCCGTATCCGCAAAGCTAATGACGCCGAGTTAGAAAGAAGAGACTACCTCCTCACACTCGACCCAACTGAACTCAGCAAAGGAGATAAGACTCGCCTCGCGGCGATGGCCAAGCGTTATCGAGTCACTGGCAGTGACATTACCGAACCTGAACTGATTGACAAATTATTAGTTCGCGTCGATTCTGTACCGGCCTCGCTCATTTTGGCGCAAGGTGCAAACGAATCTGCCTGGGGTACCTCGCGCTTCGCCAAACAGGGCCTCAACTTTTTTGGTATCTGGTGCTTCAGCAAAGGCTGCGGCATGACCCCGCAAGCGCGCGACGATGGCGCCTCTCACGAGGTACAAAAGTTCCAATCCACTCAAGCCAGCGTCAACAAGTACGTGATCACCATAAATTCTCACCCCGCTTATGAAAAACTACGATGGGTTCGGGCAGAACAACGGGCGAATGACGAGGCACTACTCGGCACCGAGCTTGCCGTTGGCTTAGAAAAGTATTCAGAACGCGGTACCGAATACATAGAAGAAATTCAGTCGATGATCAGCTTCAATAAGTTAGAAGCCTTCAATCGTAAACCCATTACATCAGGTGAAGGCTAGAGAAATTTGTATAGCTGGCGGAGCGAGTTAGAAACCATACTTTTAAACGACAGCTTTCAAACGAGAGCTTTTAACTGAGAGCTTTTAACTGAGAGCTTTTAGAACAATGCTTTGAAGAGAGGATGGGACCAGCGTTTTTAGGCGCTAGCCCCAACATTCTTTTTGCCCGAGAATGTCCTCCAAGCTGATTCACGTACCACTTAGCTCGTGTCTTCAGCAGTACTTTTGGGGTTGAATAACGGCTCACTCAACCAGTTCCAGCATACACTTGCGTGTGCTTAGTATAATGCACACATCGTGCCAAGGTGCGCTTCGCCTAGTAATGCCGGTTACAGAGCACCGGCCGGCCCTCACCTGTGACATTCATGTTGTAGCCGATTTAATATCAGCTTAGTTTTTAGCCAAAACCCTTTATAAAAACCCTTAACCTATTGATATAAATGACCTTTTAGACCTGTAACGCTTGGGTGACAGGGTTTTTACGCTAATCACGCCAGAGTGTCAGATACTGCCGTTCGGCGTCACCACACCAGTCCAATATAGCGTATCTTCTTCGCGGCTGCCCAACGCGCAACAAAGAATACACGCTAGCGGCCCAGACATTGGCAAAGCGCCCATTTAAACCCTATTCTCCCAGATAACCTCCAAGTACCAATTGATCGCTTAACCGAGTTCAACCATGTCCAAAATTCTAGTCATCCTAATCGGTGTCGTCCTCAGCCATAGCGCATTCGCCGATCGCTGCGCAAAAAGTAAAGAGATACGCCAGACATTTCCAGCCGGGTCATTCAACGAAATGCGATTGAACGCTCTTGCCGGTAGCTTGTATATCGAAGCGGGTGACGACGATGAAGTTGTCATCGAAGGTATCGCCTGTAGCGACGAAACGGAATACCTCGATCGGATGCATATTGATATGGACGCGCGGGGACAGATTTTAGAAGTCACCGTCATCATCCCGTACAACGAGCGTGACTGGTATGCAGACTACGCCCATATTGACCTAACATTAAAAGTACCGGCGGCAATTACGAACCTCATCAAAGACTCGAGTGGCGATTTAGAAGCAAACGGCGTCACGCTGTCACGAATAGAAGACAGCAGTGGCGATATTCGTTTACGCAACACTTTGGGGAACCTTAGCCTCAAAGACTCATCCGGTAATCTCACCGTGCGCGGTCATACTGGCAACCTGAAACTGGAGGATAGCTCTGGTGATCTTGACGTCAGTGAGGTCGATGGCGCCGTCATTGTGAAACGGGACAGCTCCGGCGATATTGAAATAGAAAAGGTCACAGGCCTCGTCACCATCGAGCGTGACAGCTCAGGTGATATCGACATTGAACAGGTCGGTCAAAGTGTGACGGTGGCGGCAGATGGCAGCGGCTCAATTCGCATTCGAGATGTACGAGGCTCAGTAGAGATCGGCGCCGATGGATCCGGTGACGTCAGGGTCCGAACGATTGATGGCGACTTTCGATTGGTTAGCAAAGGCTCCGGCGATATCAGCACATCTAATATCAAAGGCAGCATCAGTATTCCGGACTATAACTGAGGGTTTTCCTTCAGATGGTAAAGTAGGCGCCATAAGGTTGCGACCACCAGAGCGTGATCAATATCACCTCGCATCAGCATATCTGCAATATCCGCGAGCGGGATCAGCACAACTTCAGTTTTCTCAGTCGCTGTATTTTGAATATCAGCAGTGGCTTTGACCCCTTTGGCCCAATAGGTGTGAACTTGATTGTCGAACACCGCTGGATTCGGCGCGAGTACTCCCAACGATATGACCGAGTCGCAGCTGTAACCGGTCTCTTCGAGGCATTCCCGTGCAGCCGAGATCGCAGGATCCTCACCGGGGTCTACCATGCCACCAGGAATCTCAATAGTGACTGCCTGGTTGCCATGACGAAATTGACGAATACACACGACTTCATTGTTGTCTGTGATCGGGACAATATTCACCCAGTCTGCCGATTCAATAAAATAGAATTGATGTTCTGCGCCAGTTTCTGGTGATTCTGTGGTTGATTCATGTAGATTAAAGATTCGACATTCCGCCAGCGCGCGGCTCGACAGGCGTCGCCAGGGTTTTATATCGCTCATCAGTTACTGCCCCGTGAACTTGGCAGGTCGACGTTCCAAGAAGGAGGCAACACCCTCCGCATGATCGGAAGATTTAAAGCATTCAGCTAGCGCCGTGGTGTGATTGACCATGTGCTCATCCACCGTATTACCCAGGCCTTCATACACGAGTGATTTGATACGCTGATGGGAAAACGGCGAACCTTGTAAGATCGTCTCTGCCATACCGCGAGCTTTATCCATTAAGTCCTCTGGCTCGACCACCGCACTTACATAACGCATCTCTAGCGCCTGCTGAGCATCAACAAACTCCCCGGAGTACAGCAACCAAAATGCCTGGGAAGTACCTATCAATTTAGGCAGCAGCCAGCTACCCGCACCGGTATCTGGCACCAATCCGCGATGTGCAAAGTTCCAGGCAAACCGGGCTCTGGTCGATGCGATACGAATATCACACTGAGAACTAAATTCTGCTCCCATACCCACCGCTGGACCGTCAATGGCTGCAATAACAGGCTTCTGACAAGACACAATCGGCCACCAGCGACCTTTCTCTTCGGCGCTGCCGCGGAGTCCACGGGTTGCACCTGGAATGGTCGCGAGATCCGCCAGATCTGTTCCTGCACAAAATGCCCCCGGCGCGCCGGTCAGAATCACCACTCTTGCTTCTGGATCATCACTCGCCCGACCCATAGTTTCGATAAAATCACCGAGCATCTTGTAGGTCATCGCATTACGTTTTTCCGGTCGGTTAATCGTGACCGTCGCAACACCATCCGTCACATCGTAAAGAATCCAATCTTCCATCTTGTTCCCCTGAGAATATTGTTTAGCAATTTTTTTAGCAATATCGGCTAGCAACGTTGGTTAGCTAAGCCCATCAACCGGGACGCAGGCACCATGCACCGCTCGTGCAGCCGATGATGCGAGATAACCAATGACCTCGGCAATATCCTCTGGTTTAACCCATTTGGAATGATCTGCATCGGGCATGTCGCTGCGGTTTCTGGGTGTATCGATCAGACTCGGCATGACTGCGTTGACATTAATGCCCTGCTCTCTCAGTTCCAGTGCCATACTTTCTGTCAAACGCATCACAGCGGCTTTTGAAGCGGTATAGGCGCCCATCGCAGCAGCCCCTGCAACGCCAGCTCGTGCGGCAACATTCACCACTTTGCCCGTGCCATTTTCTAGCATGACCGGCACCACAGCCGCCGCGGTATTGAGCACCGAGCGGGTGTTCAGGTCGAAGAGAAAGTCCCAGGTTTTATCGCTGGTCGCATGGACCGGATCACCCATCATAAAGCCGCCGGCAATATTGGCGAGGATATGGATACTGCCGAATTCCCGCACGACTCGGCTAATCGCCGCGCCAGTCGATTCACGATCGGTCAGATCGCAAGTAATGTAAGCGTGTTGAGGAGATGGGGAAGGAAATGCTGCGGCCAGCAGGTCATCGCTGTAATCTAATACTGCAACTCGTGCACCGCGATCCGTGAACCACGCCACAACTGCCTGACCGAGAGCACCCGCACCGCCGGTGACCACAACAACTTGATTCTCTAACAATAAGTCTGACACTTGATATCTCCCCAGAGCACCGGGGTTATTACCCCGTGCCAAAAATCCATTTAAAAAAGTAAAAGAAGATAATGGACAATATTGCACCAGCAGGCAAGGTCACGAGCCAGGAGACAAAGATCGTTGCGACCACACGAAGATTGAGTGCCGCAATACCACGAGCCAGACCCACACCTAAAACACCACCCACCAGAGTATGTGTCGTCGAAACAGGGAGGCTATAGCCTGAGGCTAAAACGACAGTGGTCGCAGCCGCAAGCTCCGCTGCGAAGCCGCTACTAGGCGTCAGCTCTGTAATCTGGGTACCAATGGTTCGAATCACCTTATGGCCATAAAGCGCTAGACCGGCGACGATACCGACGCCACCCAATAATAGTATCCATGTTGGCATCGCAGACTCTTGTGCGACAACACCCCCAGACTCGACGATGCCGTTAATCGCCGCCAGTGGACCGATGGCATTCGCCACATCGTTGGAGCCATGCGCAAAGGCCATCGAACAAGCCGTAAAGATCATCAGCACACCAAAAATCCGCTCGACCGTCACAATATTATGTTGTTCTGAATGGGAGACTCGCTTGATTCGCGTCAACGCCAGTGCGCCAATGGCGGTGATGATAGCTGCAACACCAATCGCATAAACAATGGCTTGTTGGAAACTCACGTCAAAACCTACGTGCTTCAGCCCCTTAACGAGCGTGACCATGGACACCACAAAGCCAACTAAAAACATATACGCCGGCACAATCCGTTTCGCCGCGGTATAAGGATCTTTGGCGCCAAAGATAAACCGTCGCACACTCATATACAGCACGAAAGCAAACGTCCCCGCCAACACTGGCGAAATCACCCAGGAGGATACGATTGCACCGACTTTACCCCAGGCCACGGCATCAACTGAAATGCCAACCGATGCAAATCCCACAATCGCACCCACGATGGTGTGGGTGGTCGAGACAGGCCACCCCATCGAAGTCGCAATCAGCAGCCAGGTACCGGCTGCCAACAATGCGGCCATCATCCCAAACACCAAAAGCTCGGGAGAATCCGTCATCACGTCTGGGTCAATAATGCCTTTGCGGATGGTGGCAGTCACTTCTCCACCCGCCAAATACGCACCGGCAAACTCAAACACCATGGCAATCAGGATCGCCTGTTTGATCGTGATCGCTTTAGATCCGACGGAGGTACCCATGGCATTTGCCACATCGTTAGCACCAACACCCCAGGCCATAAAAAAGCCAAAGATGATCGCCAGGATCAGCAGAATACTGCCGTAGTCTTCGATTACACCCATAGTATTTTTATCCGGACTATTTAGCGATTAGGTAGAGCATGCGATTACCAACAGACTGCGCGTAGTCGGCAATATCACCCAGCCATTCAATCAAGCGATACATAAACATGACATCAAGTGGGTCCATCTCTTTTTCAACTTTGAACAGCGCATTCTGGACCTCACGCTGTAATTCATCGGTATCATGTTCAGCTTGATTCAAACTGGCAATCAGGTTCTCGATCAACTCGATTTCACGCCCACTGAAACCGGTTTCGAGTAGTTCGTCTAACTCATCGAGCGCCTTACCGGCAGCAGCCACAGTATAGATGCTACTTTCGATAAACTTGAGCATCTGGGGTTGCATCAATTCAGGAAAAACCATGCGACGACCTATACACAGGCCAGCTAAATCCTGACATCGATTAGGAATTCGATCCTGAGCTTTTAAAAGCTCCAGCAAATCCGACCTGGAGACTGGCATAAAAATACTCCGCGGTAAGTTCGAGCGGACTTTGCGTTTTATCACATCTGCTTCAGTTTCTAGGGCAGCGATACGCTCTTGATGCGCTTTCGCTGTGTCCCAATCACCCGCAAATACCGCTTTCATAAACGCTGGCAGCTCTGCCGCTGTGGCACCGGCGACTTTCATATGCTCTTGGATAGGCGATATAGGCGAGCGTGCAAATAACTGACTAAATATTGGACTTCTAGGCATATTGGATCCGGTCACCGAAGGACGAGGCAGCAATTATAGATGAGATGTCGATGCCTGAAACCCTGTATTTTGATATGCGGAGAGGATAGTATGCTGCTCCTTTGAAGGACCGCACGTTTCAAAGCGCAAACTATCAAAATTGTGTAAAGATAACGCGGTGCTAATGTGAAGATAAGAACGTATGCCGACAGATGACATAAGACGATCACTTTTAGACCGGACCGCTGTTGTACTCAGCAGCATTTGCATGCTGCATTGTCTGGCGCTCCCATTCGTGCTGACGTTGCTGCCCATCACTCAAGGCGCATTCTTGGATGAGCAGCTATTTCACATATTGATGCTGGTGCTCATTTTACCGATCAGCTTGATCGCGCTGACGATTGGCTGCTCCAAGCATAAAGACCGCTTAACCATGGCACTAGGCGGCATAGGCCTGACTATATTGGCGATGACGGCCTTCTTTGGCCACAATTGGTTTGGTATCACTGGCGAACGCATCGTCACTTCTTTCGGCGGGCTGGTTCTCGCTGGCGCTCACATCCAAAACTACCGGATTTGTCGCCACAACGACTGCCAACACGAGCACTAGGCAATAGGCAATAGGAATTGGCCTCTCCCTAATAGAGGAGCTTCTGCTAAGTCAGCGCCAACCACTCCAACAAACCAATCATCAGCGATACCGTGGGACCACCCACGTGTATTTCGTCATTATCGTAGCCAAAATAGCCTCGCCCTTCCCTCATCCATTTGAATTGATAACGGCCAGGATCGAGCATATTCTCGAGCGAAATCCAGTGAATCGATGCCACCTCACTCGGATCAGGTTGATATTCAAATTGTGGCTGAACGATACCCACCACCGGATCGATTCGATAACCGGCCTGGCTGTAGTAATGACCAAAGCTCCCCAGCAGCTCAACCTCTCGTCTGGGTAGACCAATTTCTTCTTCAGATTCCCTTAGTGCGGTGTCAACAACTGACTCTCCCGGTTCAGCCCGCCCGCCGGGGAAACACAAATGGCCGCCAAACCGAATATTCGACCCCCGCTTGTTAAGCATGACTAAAGGGTGCTCTTCGCGCGTGAGCAGGATGAGCACAGAAGAAGGTTTCGCCCTTTCTTTTGTCGCAGCAGACACGGGGAGTTCGATATGAGGGTTGCGAATTTCTGGACGATTCGAAGGTCGCAAAAAGGCTGCGCGGACGAAGTCCAGACTTGGGATCAAAGTCTCACTGGCCTCGATTTTTCCGGGCTCCTGAGAATTAGACCCCAAGATGCTGCTTCAATTCTCGGTAACCAATCAGGTGGATGCCCTCGTCCAGAATAAACTGCTTCAAGGTTGGGTCTGTATAGGCGACGTAGTCGGCATGCCGGGATGTACTCCGCTTTTTGTCGATAGAAGTGAGTTCATCGCCGATTTTTGCGGGGTGAAACAACAAATGTGTGAGTCCTGGTTGGATACTCTGAATGTGCCTGCGATAAAACGTTACCTTATCTTCCAGCGGCAATAAGTCTTCCATCGGCACAAGCGTGTCAACAATGATCTCATCCAGAGTGGGAACCGCACTGCCGTCTATTTGCTCGAGGATCTCAAGATATTCATCCTCCTCGTCAACACGATTCAGCTCGCGTAATCGGTCCTGCGTAATATTGGGCAGAAATGCTGGCACCCCATATTCAATGGCGAGAGATAAGTACGACTTTAAAAACTTGGGATGTACCACGGTTCCCATATGCGTATCGATGTGTGTAATCTCGATACCTGTCTGCAGCGCCAGTTCGATCTGAGCGCGCATTTCTGCTTCTCCTGCCGCAACATCAACATGACGGACAGCATCTTCCCGGGTATGCCATAGATAACCCTCGGCATCGAGCAGGCCTGACGCCGGATCCCGTGAACTGACCGCGGGCCAACGAAAACAAGGATACTCACAGGTTAAGGTGAGATGCACGCCCACATCATAGGCAGGATTATCGCGGACACGATCAACCGCCTCCATAAACCAGGGTGCAGCTGTCATGATCGAGCCACAGGATGCAGCACCCACATCCAGACACTCGAACGACGCAACATTCGCCGCATGACTGAACCCAATATCATCGATATGGGTAATGAGCACTCGGTCTTCAGGACCGTAACCCATTTTTTTCAAGAATCCATTCACAAAGCAGAAACCGTTAAGACGCCGCCTTTCACTGTTGCGCTCTTGCCACAAAACTCGATCTCGGTCATCGCCTGAACTGTCTCCTTATCTTCAGTATTCGCCCAGGTACGACGACCATCCGGGAGAAGACAGGCTGCATGCCCCACAGCCGGACCGTTAGGTCCATACATCACGGTATAGGATTCGATGGTGACATCTCCCTCATGCATGACCACCATATCTTTCGTGGGTGTGGCATCTATCTCTGCTTGAACATCTTCATGCACAAATTCCTGGAGTGGTTCGTTGCTGTATATACCAAAGGCATGCTTGGTGAGATAACCACCATTCGCGGTAATCATGCCGCGTTGAGATCGGCCTTCCCGCAGCAGTTCAACCATTCTCGCGATGCTGTGCATGACATAGTTATTCATTGGTCCTCCGCCAAACGTTAAGCCACCGGTAATGGTCAATGGTTTGGATACATCGAGCCCTAATTCATTAATCGCAACCTGCACTGCTGAAGGAAAACAGCTATAGACATCCAGCAAGTCAACATCAGCTACAGACATATCGGCCAGTTCAAGAGCCTTGCTACCAGCGATCCGAATCGCCGGCGATGAGTACAAGTTCTCTCGGTTAGAGATAAAATAATGATCGTGGCCGTCTGTGCCTGCGAGCGGATAAACCCATTTTTCTTCGGCAATACCCAAACTTTTCGCTTTCGCGGCAGAACACATAATGAGCGCAGATGACATATCCACTGCATTGTTTGAGTTCATGAATTTCGGATAAGGAAAGCTCACCATCCGATTTTTTGGACCGGGCGTACGAATTGTTTCTGCATCAATGGGGTCTCTTAGCCATGCAGAGGGATTGTCCTGCGCCACCTGACTGAATCCTGCCCATAGCTCAGAAATACGTTTCGCATGGTCAGGGATAGACTCGCCCCGCTGGTAGCGTAGCGCATTCTCGAAAATCGGATAGACTTGGATAGGTGCACGAATACCAATCGCTTTTTCGCTGTCCGATGACATAGAGACTTCGGCCCCGAGCATGGCATCGTAGGTGCCAGGTAAGTCTAGATAGGGAATCTCAACCCCGGCTTTACGCGCCTTTGCCTGGCTGCTGCCATTTTCAGCGCCGGTGATAATCACCACAGATTTTTGCCCGCTTAAAATGTCCAGCGCCGATCGGTTCACGCAAGACTGCACCGTGTTACCGCCAAAAGGGGTCCCCATGGTTTCAACATTCGACAGGCCCAGCGCCTCAACCAGGTACTTGGCGGGTTGCCTGTAACGCCAGATACCGCGAATCACCCGAACTGAATCTGCTGCCTCTAAAATGGCAACATTACCTGTATCTGCGGCGGCCTCACGAATAGCATCCAACATCATTTGCACGGGTTCTTTGCCCAGCAAAGGATCATCAATGCGTTGCAGTATTTGACTAACGCCAACGAGAACGGGGGTATTCGGATTCACAGCTACACTCCAATAATTTAGATTCCTAATCCAGCATTTTGCCACACTACGGATTCACTTTGCTCATCCATTGAGTTTGTGATTACCTCCGGGACAGCATTTAGCTGAAATTCCCATAGAAAAAGAGGATGCATGACAGAATACGCAGTAACCCCCTGGTCTCTGGGCGACAATATCGTGGCTGGCGCGTTGGCCGATCAGGCCGCGGTAGCAGAAAGCATGGGCTTCCACTCATTTTGGCTGCCTGAGAACCACTTTGGCGACCAGCGCTCGATACCGTCGCCGCTCACTTTACTCGCAGCGGCAGCGGCCAAAACCAGACGCATTAGACTCGGAACGACCTCATACCTGATCACCATTCGACATCCCCTACAGGCAGCAGAAGAAGTTGCGGTGCTTGACCAGTTGGCCGAGGGCCGCTTAATTCTTGGACTGGGCCGAGGTGTTCAGCCTGCCATGTTCAAGGCATTCGATTTACCAACGAAAGAAAAACGTAAACGCTTTCAAGAGAACCTCGATTTGATGCTGGCGGCCTGGGCCGGAGAACCTATTGCTATGCACGACGATCAACCCGTGATGTTGGCGCCCCTACCTTATCAGCGGCCTCATCCTGAACTATGGATGGCTGCATTCGGCCCTCTTGCGTTAAAACAGGCCGGCAGGCTTGGCATGCCCTATCTAGCATCACCGATCGAAACACTGACGACACTGGAGGCTAATTACAAACAGTTCAATGATGCCGTTAAAGAGGCCGCGAGAGCAGCCGTGACGATCGTACCTGTGATGCGAAGTATTTTCATCAGCGACAAACCCGCACTGATTAGGGGTCTAAAAGCCGCTCTGGATACCGGCCTTGCGCATACCATGCGGGAAGAAAATGCCAGCGTCGATGACTGGACCATTATAGGAGATGCAGCTTACGTTAAAGATCGTCTAACCGAGTATGTTGAAAAGCTTGGCGTCACTCATTTTATCGCCCGAGGTAGGTTACCCATCGTCTCTAATGAGGAACAGCTAAACAGCCATGAACAATTGCTCGCACTTTAATCGATCACCTTGATCAGCTGACCGGGTTCAGGCTGGCCATCAGGATAGAGACCATTAATCACTCGCAACTTATCCAGCGCATAGTTGGTAATCGGAGATCGATCCGCCAACGCTTCCATGGTCGTCCCTTCTTCTGCGCGTAGTATCTGAATTCTGGGCGCTTTAGCGAGCTTACGATCGTCCGCATCCATCTTGTCGAAGCTGAACATCGTCGCAATAAACTCTCGGTCGTTAGCGATTCGGTGCAGGTCATGCTTACCCGCGCCGATAAGAATATATTGAATGCGCCGGCGCTTATCTTGAAGTATGGCAAAGCGCAGCGGACGCGGTCCAAACGGAGAATCGGCTCGATCGGCAATACCTAGAAATCCTTCTAAATTACTTATCGTGACGTCGCGACCTTCACGAATCTCCAGCCCCATGCTGGTTTCAGCAAAATCCCGGGCTGATTGACCCGCTTTTATTCTTGCTGTACTCAGGGCAAAAATCGCATCCCCCGTTTGCGACAGCATTTGCACGCCACCCTTCGCTGATTCCATCCGCCAGTCATCGGGGAAATTGAGTTTAATGCCAAGTTTGGGGTGATAAAACGTGCGCTTTCTGACAACCCCAGACTGGCGCGTGTTGCCATAAGAGAGACCGTTTAATTTTTCAAGGAATTCATCTGCCTGAATAAATTCGTCATAGTTCTCTATGAGTGCCATTGATGCTTGAACAGCTTCTTTATAACGAGTATCGGAGTCCGGGTGAGTCGACAAGAAGCCGTGATAAACATTGGGTTGGCGTTTTTCCAACCTGGCCTGCTCAATTTCTATCCGGTCTTTATTCTTTAAAATTTCAATCGTCTTCAACATCGCCTCAGGCGAATAACCGGCTTTCGCCATATACTCAGCGCCAATACGGTCTGCCTCCAGCTCCAACTCACGACCGTAACCACGCAATAAAACTCCGCCAAACAAGTTGCCTATTTCTGCGATCGCACCATTTTGCGTCAGTGCGGCCGCGACGCTCGAAATCACCTGCACGGCTTTGCCCCGGTTCTGGCTCTTAAAGGCATGTTTCTGTGTGATGTGAGCAATCTCGTGACCTAGCACGGCAGCCAGCTCAGACTCCGAATTCATATGCGTAAGGATGCCACGGGTGACATAAACAAACCCGCCCGGTAACGCCATTGCATTGATCATCTCGTCGTTCAGGATCGTAAACGTATAAGTGAGATCAGGCCGGCTACTTTTTTTGGCAACACGTTGGCCGACCATGTCGATGTAGGTCTGCAGATCTTTGTTTCGGTAAACACCGAACTGCGCAATGATTTTACGATGCTCTTCCTGACCGATTTTAATTTCGTCTTCGAGCGAGACTGCGAATACGTTAAACGACACAATCAAGGCAAGCGAGCCCAGAGCGGCTGCCAGGGCACTGCCTAAAGTATGGGAAAAACAGGGACTAATGGATCGACTTATGTTCATGGTTATCACCTTTAACACGCTTTTCTCTTCCGCTTCAATTCGGTTCCACCGAACCATTCGACCGGACGAACCGACGAAAATTCAAATATATAGACCAAATTTACGACTAAAAGGTTCTAAGGTGCTAGAAAAAGAACTTTTAATCGGGAAACAGTTACTCAAAAGACTGATCTATGTTTATCTTCACTAGTGATCGTTATCTTGCAGGGGGGCCCGCATGTTTTTCACCGCAGTCTTTTTTATTAGTTTGCTCGCATTGCCTGCGCAGGCAGAGATATCTGGCATCGCGTTCGAGCGAGATCTGGAATATGACAAAGCCATTATCCAGTATCGGGCAGAAATAGCAGCTACAGAAGAAGCATTCGGTCAGTATGACTTCTCACTCCACGCACCATTAATGGGCCTTGCACGGTCTCAACAGCAGCAGAGAGATTACGCTGGTGCTTTTGCATCAATTCAACGAGCGCAGCATCTCAGCCATCGGCAGGGCGGTGTGCATACACCACTGCAGCTGGAAGGGTTGGAAATCATGACCCAGATCTATTTAGCGCAAGACAAACCACTGATGGCTGACAAGCAACAAAGATTTGCTTACTACGTCAGCTCAAGACACGCAGGCCCGGAAAGCCTTGAAGTACTACCGGCCATCGAAAAACTAGCCCAGTGGTACACAAAAACCGGCCAACTTCAGCGAGCGCGCGAACTCAACGAGCAAGGTATCGAGATAGTTGAAAGCCACTTTGGCGAAAATACCATTAAACAACTGCCATACCTCCAGCAACTTGCCAAACTGAAACGCTTGCAACGCGTCTGTTGCAGCACACGGGTCATGGAACAAGCGTTATCGCTGGTCGAAAACAACCTTGAAATACCCAATGAACTAAGAGCCACTACCTACCTTGATGTCGCCGATGCCTACACAATCTCTGGCGATGAGGACAATGCAGCGAACTACTACCAAAAAGCATGGGGGTTAATGTCACCAATCGTCAGACAGGAAACTTTTGCGACACCCCATAGGATCGTTTTCTCACGCCCACTGAATGACCGTCGCTCGATCAGCACAAAAGTTTTTCGCATCGAACAAGACATGTTCGGTCGTCGAGACTTTCGACAGCTTAATCGAGGTGATCTGCTAACGATGGAGTCTCTGCCACCTCAGGAGTTTGTGATGACAGAAGATGACGACAACTACAATGTTCGTATCCTTGACAGGACCGCCAACCGTGACTTTGAGCATGAACCGGCCATGCGTACCGTCGGCACACCGTTTAAGTTTCTACACAAGCAGTTGCTGCAGATTCTACCCGTTCGTTTCCGCCATGACGAAGTCCTCGCAGAAGTCGAAATGGAGTTTCAGTTTGAGGTGGATAATGAAGGTAGAGTTCACGATGTAGAACTGCTCACCAACGATGCACCTGCCAAACTTGCGCGAACGATGCGCGAGGCTGTCCGAAAAAGTCGCTTTCGTCCGAGGATGGAAGATGGGATATTGGTCACAACTAAAAACTATCGACTCACCCAAAAATTTCCAAAATAACCAATGGCGACAAGAAGTTCATGACCCTTTCGCGATACAACAAACAGATGCTCGCCATCTTTTTTGGCCTACCTCTCACACTGCTTGCTGCACTGCCACTGCAGGCAGCAGACTCGATTACAAACTATTTTTTTCGCACGATCAATGCACCATCCTTAACCCAAAAAAACAGTGCATTGATGTCCGCTCTTGACTCCGAGCGCTACGCCGAGGCAGTGGGCCTGAGCGAAGAATTGGTTGATATGGCGGAAAGTGACCAGACCATCGATACAATGAGCTATGCGAGAGCACTATCAAATGCAGCCATTCTCGATGCTGTTAGCGGTGATCGCAAAAATGCCCTTTTACGAACTGACAAGGCCGTAGAATTGATAGAGGCATCAGACCACTTTCATCCGGATCTGCTCAACATACTCATGGTCAAAAGTTACACTCACAACGCCGAGGATATGCACCTCAACGCGGAAGATGACTTGCGCCGAGCGCAGCACATTGCTCATCGGATGGACGGTGTCTATACGACAAAGCAAATTCCTATTATCAAATCGCTTGTCGGTATTAAAATCGTAAGGGGTGAATACCGTGAAGCCGATCAGGAGCAAAGGTTTAGCCTTAGGGTGAGCGAGCGGGCTTATGGCGTCGCCAGTGAAGAACTCATGCCGACACTCGAGCGACTCGGTGTTTATTTTGCTGGCCGCGGCAGTTCAATCCCACTCAATACCAATCAGGAAGACCGGCTCTATCGAGACCGACTATTCCGCGAATCATCCAGAATGTTTGAACGTTCAATCACGATGATAGAGGACAAACATGGCGATAACGACCTGCGCTTGCTGGCGCCGCTGAAAGGCTTGTCGCGCACCAAATACCTTCAGGGTTATGGACGTATAAGCGCCGAGCGTCCGATGGAGAGAGCCCTCCAAATCGTTCAGAACAACCCCGCCACGGACACGATTGATCAAGCCAGAGCCATTGTGACGCTAGCCGACCTTTACACCATAACGTCGGATGTACGCTCATCAACCCTTTATCTAGAGGCCTGGCAGTTGCTCGCTGAAGATGAAGCTTACGCAGAGCTACGCTATGAACTGTTTGGTCAACCCCATCGCTTGAAACCAGAAGTGCCGATTGCTCCGGTACTGATTCGCCACCCCATCGATGTCGAAAAGGGCACTGAGCTGTATGTGGACATACAATACAACATACGCGAAGACGGCAAGGTTCGAGATGCTAAAGTTCTAGACGGCAACGTACCGAATGCAGATCGCCGGATGATGCGCGACTTTGTGTCTACCATGCGCTACCGTCCGCGCATCGCGGATGGTGAGTTACAAATGACCGAGGGCATGAGCTTGCATCAGACATACCGGGTTAAACAGAAAAAACCCGAGAGTTCCTTCACCGTTACTTCTGAAGTTGACAGGCCAGACTAAGCATCGGTGAGAAAACTACGCAGTTGCGTTGCGAGCGCCTTGCACGCAGCGTTGCCTGGTCTGGCTAAAATGGGTACCGGTACCACAAGACCCGCAAGGTATGAAGTGCCATTGGCATCGGCACTTATTGCGCCAGCTGTGCTGAGGCTCTCTAGATCCCAGATCGACGCTTCATAAGACGCGTCCTCTTCCCAATAGCTCATCCCGAAGCAGCCACCACCGAAGGAACTGATCGTGCAGCTAAAACTACCGCCCTGGTCTACCGTAATAGTGTCGCCATCAATCCAGGCCAAATACCTGACGTTAGATTGCTGGATCTGCTCTGCTACGCCGGGCTGCTGAAACAGGGCTTCCAACTCGTCACTACTGACGGGGGCTGTGCGAGGTTCGAACCAGGGGTAAAGAGAATCTTTGAATTCATTTTGGTCAACGAGCGTGACCGGCGAATCCCCACCACCGAGTATGTCAGCGAGGCAATCCGTAAAACTCACCTCTGTTTCTCGGTCGTTGTAGCTCGCGCGACCAAGGATAACGAGCGCATCTTCGGTTCGAATGCCAGTACTGGACGAGCGTTGCTCTTCTACCCGCGCCGTCACACAGCCTGAAAGTATAAATGCAGAGATTACCAGTAAGAATTTAGTTTTCATTGTCAGTTGCTCCCTGACGATCAACCCACTTCGCGACCTCTGGCTGGTCGGTCAGGCCAATAGAAATTCTTGCCCCGCCATCACGAATTGCCAGCATGGTCGCTTCACCTAGCGCACTATCGCCACTAAACGCACCACCTTCACTTTTACCATAGCCAACAACAGTCCAATCTGCTAATTCATTGCCAGCCATATCAACCATCGTAATCCTATAATGGATAGAAGCAGAGAAGAATTTTAGCCCAGACAGACCGGGCGTCAGAAACCCATATTTTACGATCTGAGGAATGATGATCGCATCAATATTGGCAGCGACTTCGGCCCCAGGCTCCGGATTCGGTAGTTCAGTGACCGATTCGAACAGCGAACCCATCAAATTACGAAAAAACGTCAGATTTTGATCTCCCAGACTTATATTCCACGTGCCTTCTGACGCCAGTGACTCGGTATGCTTAAAGGTTTTGAAGTTTTCGTCGTAAAAAATGCCAACTTTAGCGGGGATCTTTCGGACGAGCGGTGTTGGCACGGTACCCTCTACCACGACATTCGTCGTACAACCGGTTAAGGCGCCGCCTAGAATAAGGCTTGTGAGTAAGCTAAGGACAATCAGGTGCTTCATTCAATTCCTTCCACGAGCTTAATATCGAGCAAACAAATATAAAGAGAGTTCTGGTTGAACATTTTCGACTAGCAACAGGTCATACAACCATGGGAGCTTACCTAAGAAACTTACGTAAGGACCTTATATAAGGATCTCAAATAAAGGACCGTCCATATAGTGAACTTTATTCAGCCAATTTTCATGTTAATCGTGACAAAATGCCGCTACACGTACTCGTCAGCAGGAACCAACGGTATGCGCCCAATTTTCAACGCTTCGCGACCACTCGCCATCGCTGCGGTCGCCCTGTTGTTGGCCCTGTCAGGCTGTAAGTCCAAGAATTTGCCGACATTTCCAACACCACCCAGCATGCCGGCACCCAGCACTCCATCCAGTAGCAGCATGCCGCCACCACCTTCCAGCGGTGGAATACCCAGCACACCGAGCCCCAGCAAGCCTTCACCGCCTGGTCAGGAAAGTAAAAGTGGGTCTAGTTCACCGAGCCCAAGCCTACCGAGTCCTGGTATGCCACCCCCAGGCCAGTCGGGCGAACCTGGAAAACCAGGCCAGAAATCTGATCAAAAGTCAGGCGGCGAACAAGCTGATGATCAACGAGCCGCACAAACCGCTGCGGGGGACGATTTACAGAAGGCTGGCGAACGTATTGCTAAAGCTGGTTCAGGAGAAATTGACCCTTTAATCCCAGAAACCGCAGCCGATCCAAGTGAAGACGGCGATGTTTTTTCCGACGACAGCGCCGCTTCAAGTGCCTCTACAGAAGAGAATACAAATGAGGCAAGCGAATCTGCCGGGAGTGATAGCGAACCGGTAGAAGGGCTGCCGGGAGGCAGCATCCCCGGGGATTTAGCAGATGAAATACTGGCCGCACAGGTCGCCCTGGCCAATGCTGGCGAAGCACTTCAGACAGCTGGCGCCGTGGTTGCTGGTGCAGAAACAGACGAAGAGTTAGCCTCAGCCGAAGAGCTGCTAAGTGACGCACGCATCGCTGTCATTATCGCGTCTCAAGACATTGAGATCCTCGAAGGTGAACTCGCGGCAACACCTGGCTGGGGTAATTCCGATGAAGACCCTTTCCAAGAGACAAGCACTGCACTGCAGGAAGCCAATATTGCCCTGGTGATCGCAACACGGGCAGTACTCATTGCAAAAACAGGCTCGGCTGAACTCGCCAGCAAACTCCCCATCGGTATACCCGGCAACGGCGGAACCCAATCAGCTAACGGTCAGGTGGCTGTACTAGAAGGCGAACTAGACGAGTCACTCATCATATTTGACGGCCAAATTGGTGATGCACGTGAAGCGGTGTTGAGCACCGCCCCGCCACCCGATACAAATCCAACCGGGATACGAAGACCCGACGGCGAAGTTGGCGAAATGATACGCCTACCCCAAGACTCAGAGACACAAGAAACAACAGATAAACCCACAGAGCAGCAGGTGGCGACAGCCGAGATGCCGGACTTGAACCGGGGTGACATTCCAGACCCTCAAGGCGACGACATTGTTGCCCAACAACTTCGTGAAGCCGCAATGTCTGAATCAGACCCAGAACTTCAGGCCAAACTCTGGGAAGAGTATAAGCGTTACAGAGAAGGACTATAACTATGACTTCAACAGTCAAAAAATTATCCCTGGCAATCTGCTTAGCGTTTACTTTCAGCATGGCTGGTTGCTCAACCACAGAGTATGTTCAGGCTAATGTAACACCGGCGAAACAGGCTCAATATGAACTGCCAGTTCATCTATATATGGATATCGGCATCATCCCATTTGATCCGAACATTCCGAGCACTGAAGAAGAATTAGAAAAACAATTAATCATCCCGGATGTTCGTCGCGCCGAAACGCAATTTATTGCGTACCACCTGAAAGATACTATGGAACAAACTGGTAACTGGGGTGCCGTGCGAGTCACGCCAACACCTTCCGAGGCCGTCGATCTTCACATTACAGGGCGGATCGAAAATTCAGACGGCGAAATGCTGGTTGTAACCGTTACTGTCAAAGACGCCACAGGAAAGGTCTGGCTAGCAACGGAATATAAGGACCAGGCCAGCAAATTTTCCTATGAAAAGGATGTCAGACACGATCCCTTTCAAGATCTCTACAACGAGATCGCAAATGATATCCTGAGCTACCGTGAATCTTTGAACGAATCTAAGATCCACTCCATCCGTCAGGTGGCGTCGCTCAGATATGCTAAAAGTCTGGCACCTGATGCGTTTAGTCAATATCTGGATGATTCCAGTGGCATTACTGAAATCACACAACTACCCGCGGATTCAGATCGTATGCTGAACCGGGTAGAACGCATTAAGGAACGGGAGTTTTTGTTCGTTGATACTCTAGATGACTTTTATGGCCAATTTTACCGAGACATGAAGCCTTCCTATCGTGAATGGCGCTATGCAACCTATGGCGAGGCGATCAAACTCCGCCAGCTAGACGCGAAAGCACGCAATCGCTTGCTCGGTGGCGCAGCACTAATAGTGGGTGGCTTATACGCCGGCTCTGAAAGCTCAACCTACGCTTCACAAGCGGCTACCACCGGAGCAGTATTAGGTGGTATTCAAGCCATCAGAAGCGGGCTGAACGTGCGCAAAGATGCCGAAATTCATGCTGAATCCCTGAAGGAACTCAGTGCATCTCTCGGTGCTGAAATCAAACCTTTCGTGCTCGATATTGAAGGTAAGACCATCGAGCTAGAGGGTACCGCCAATGACCAATATGACCAGTGGCGACGCATTCTGAAAGACATCTATGCAGCCGAGACGACAACACCTGCACAAGACTAAACCGCGGACTCATTCCGTGTTTTAATAACAACTTTTTAGGAAGACATGGCGATTCTACTGGTTGAAGGGCAGAGCTTTGCTGCCGACTATTCACTGCTACATAAGCTCGACAGCAGCGAGGCGTGGCTAGCACTGCATGAACCCACTCAGGAACGGGTGCGAATTGAATTGCTGGAAACCTCGGCTGTGTCCTCACTGGCGGATGTCAGACAGAATGTCGAGCGAGTCCAGTCCCTCGTCCATCCAAACCTACTTCGTACCTACCGCATATCTGATTTTGAAGGTCAGCTATTTGTCGTCGCCGAATACAAAAAAGGTCTGACACCTCTGAACCTGTCTCGTCCTTTCAAAGAGACCTGGCCAGCTATAAAAACGCTTATCCGTGCCATTGAATATGGCCATAGTCTTGGCTTTCACCATGGTCATATCAGCCCAGAGCGGATACTGATCGACAGTCAAGGCACGCCCTACCTGGATGGGTTTGGCTTACCCGCAAGCCCCGATGCTGGCCTGTATCTAGCGCCTGAAGCACAAGCCATGAATCAACATACTTCCTCCGCCTCAGATATTTATGGCATGGCTCAAGTGCTGTATAGGGCCATGACCGGCAACAGTTGGACAGCGGAACAGGACAATAACAACGTTCCAATGGAAGACAGCGTCCAACATTTTTTGCTCGCAATGTTATCTCGCAATGAGGGCGACCGACCTGACGACTTTTCGAGTTTGATCACGCTTTTAGAAGAAAACACTGGGCCATCTCAACCTGTTAGCGCGACAAATTTCGCACGAGCGATCACACCCGCTGACAATACCGTTGAGCCAGTCACAAGCAGCCAATCTCATAAGCTACCTCGTGAGCGCAACGTCATATCGACACCAGTCGCTGTGATGGGGCTGATGATACTGGTCGTGTTGGGATTAGGATTGTTCTTGTTGTTACCCGGCAGTGAATCAGGTGCAGAAAAGGTCGCAGACCCGGAAGTAGTCATCCCACCAGGGCCGGGGTCCGCAGCACAACCAGCCCCTCCCGTTGAAGTCGCAACCATAGAGATCGCACCACTCGAGCTCGCCAAATTGGCAGAATTACGTCAACGCGGTATAACACTGGCGTCCGAATTGCTGCGCCTCCAGGTGGAAGTTGAAGACGTCGGCGGCAGACTCTGGGCGGGCGACCGTTACGATGAGTCTTCTGATCTCGGCATTGCCGGAGACGAGGCTTACCGCGCAAACGACTTACAAATGGCAGTCGACAAGTACAAGACCGGTATCGCGTTACTGGAACAAGTCTTGACCGAAACCGATCAGATTTTCAACGATGCCCTGCAGCGCGGCATATCCGCTCTCGACACCGGAGACTACAGTACTGCAATTGAGGCATATAGAATCATCACCCGCATTAAGCCAGAGGATGCAGAATTCGCAACAGACCTTGCGCGAGCACTCAACCTCGAACAGGTCCTGCGCCTAACCGAAGAAGCAGCAGTGACCGAGCGTAATGGGGATTTGAGCGGCGCACTAACCACCTTCAGAGAAGCATCATCTCTGGACTCACTCTGGTCACCGGCCAGTGAAGGCGTGCGCCGAATCAATAACAGGATCGCACGCAATCGTTTCCAGGATGAAATGTCGCGAGGTTTCAATGCGCTCACGCAACAGGACTTCGACCGCGCGACAGAGGCTTTTGAACAAGCTCAGAAAATTCTTCCTGGCTCAAAAGAACCATTGGATGGCTTGCAACAAATTGAGCTGGCTAAAACTCAGAAAGTGATCCTGGCGTTGATATCAGAAGCAGAATCCTTAGAGGATGCAGGTCTTTGGCAAGATGCCATACCGGTATTAGAGCAGATTTTAGAAATCTCACCGGGGCTCAGCAGAGTCGTACAAAGCCTCAATCGGGTACAAGACCGGGCAGAGCTGAAAGTGATGCTAGACAACTATTTAAGTCAGCCGCACCTGATGCAAGATGATGCCAATCTGGCCGAAGCCAAGTCAGCCCTACTGAGAGCAGCACGGCTGAATATCGATGGTCTCAAAGCTGAAGTCCGCGACTTGTCACATCTCGTGTCTCTCGCCAGAATTGACGTCAATGTGATCTTAAGCTCCGACAATCGAACCGACGTCACTATTTACAAGGTTGGCGAATACGGCAAGATTAGCGAGGTAGAGCTATCGTTAATTCCCGGTATTTATACTTTTGTTGGGAAACGTCCCGGCTATCGAGATGTCTATCAAGAGATCCACATTAAAGGCGACACCAATCCGGTTCGCATTGAATTGAGTTGTACTGAAAAAATCTGATGAGTGATGACCACGATATAATCGAAGCAACGCCGTTTCAGCGCGCCGAAACAAAGTCTCGGCAGCCGGTGCTAAGGCTCAATCCCGTGACCGTCATCGTTTCAGTCGTGTTCCTGCTGTTGGCCGCGGCGGCCGTGTTTATGTTCACCGCTCGCGCCGTCAGCATCGTAGTCGAGCCTCAGCCGGATGCACTCGACATGACCAGTGGCTTTTACTATGAGTTGGCTGATCGTTACTTAATGCTACCAGGCGACTACAGTTTTAAGGCCAACAAAGCCGGTTATCAGGATTTAGATCAAGCCTTCACCGTCAGCGGCGATTCTAACCAGACCTACACTTTCGAGCTGATTGAGCTGCCGGGCATTTTGACGATCGATACTGAGCCTAAGACCACTGCCGACGTCTACATCGATCAACAGTTAGTCGGTACAACCCCTTTAAGGCTCGATGAAATTGACGCTGGCCTGCACGATATCAGTTTACGATCAGAGCGGTACCTGGATTACGACACTGAGGTGGACATCATCGGGCGGCGTGAGTTGAATACATTAACTGTTAGCCTCTCCCCTGCCTGGGCGATGGTTGAAATCATCAGCGTACCTGAGGGTGCGAACATTAAAATTGATGGTGCAGACGTCGGACTCACACCAAACACCGTCGAGGTGCTCCAAGGATATCGAGGTATTGATATCAAAAAGGATGGTTTCAAAATGTTCGAAACCAATATTGATGTGGTTGCAGGTGACGATACAACCATCCCCCGCATCATTCTGGAAAAAGCCGACGGCAAGGTCTCCATCAACTCTCAACCGGCGGGTGCCAATGTCACCGTCAATGGTCGCTATCGGGGCCAAACACCCGTGTCGCTGACACTAGCGCCGAATGAAGGTTATGCACTGGTACTGAGTAAAGCCGGTTACGAGCCCTTCCAACGCAGGATCAATGTGAAGGCAGAACAAGACCTCGCGCTAAATGAGTCATTGAGCCCCATTCTCGGCGTACTTCGTATCTCGGTAGGGCCAGACACAAGCACTCTCTTTATCGATGGGATTAAACAAAGCACACTCAATCAACGCGTGTCACTCGCCGCCAGACCGCATCAGATTAAAGTCACTGCCGAGGGATATGCGGATTATCTGGCAACAGTGACACCGCAACCCGGCACCACGCAACAACTCGTCATCCGCCTGCAAACAGAGGCGGAAGCCGCAGCAGCCGCTATACCAACCACCATATCAACCGGTGTTGGACTGGTATTAAACCTGATTATCCCAGCCGACCTCACCATGGGGGCGGGTCGCCGGGAACCTGGCCGACGTTCCAATGAGGTCGAGAAATCAGTCTCGCTAACACGAGCGTTTTACCTCTCAACGACCGAAGTCACCAATAAGCAATTTGAAGCATTCGACTCGGGTCATGATTCTGGCGTGCTCGGACGGGCTCTGTTAAGCGATGATGATCGACCGGTGGTGAATGTTTCCTGGAATGACGCTACGAGGTTTTGTAACTGGTTAAGCGAACAGGAAGGCTTACCTAAAGCGTACGAAAATGCAGACGGCTTAATGCGCGCAGTGACACCGCTTAACAATGGTTATCGATTACCGACAGAAGCAGAATGGGCATGGTCAGCTCGCTATGCTGCAGGACCAAACCCGACGCGCTTTCCATGGGGGGACACCATGCCACCGTTGGTCGTCAACGCTAATTATGCAGATGAATCTGCGGCCAACATGGTGCCCTACTACATCGAGGGTTACACCGATAATTATCGCGGTCCATCGCCAGTGACACTCTTCCCGAGTAACGAGTTCGGTATTCATGATCTCGCCGGCAATGTCGCTGAGTGGATACATGACTTCTATTCAGTGAGTACGCCTAAAGAAGTACTTACCGACCCTAGCGGACCAGACAATGGCGATTACCATGTCATTCGTGGTTCAAGTTATAAACATGGGCGCTTTAGTGAATTGCGCTGGACCTACCGGGATTATGGCAGCGACAATCGCGTTGATGTGGGGTTTCGAGTCGCCAGGTACCTTCAATGAGGTACCTTCAATTGACAGGCGCATTCTGTTTGTTACTGGCGATGAATAGCGGCGCAGCCGAAGCCGTTAATGAAACAGCGCCATCCACTTCAATATCTGCAGAACAGAAGAAAATTGAACCAGAACCAGAACCAGAAGTAGAACTAGAGCAAGAAGCAGAAGCAGAACTAGAGCCAGGAACCGGAGTCGAAACTGAGGTCGAGACGGGCACGTTACCAACTGAGATACTGGGCGGCACTGGCTTAAAAGACCGAAAACTAAGTGAAGTCTTCGAGCAGTTTATACCATCGGAATCCATCAGTGCTGACAACGCCGTACCGTTTCCGGTTGATATCTAACAGTGTCGGTAACTAATAGTGTCGATAAAAAAACATGATGACCAGATCAAACTAGAGACATAGAGTTGAGAAAATTATGAAGAAACAACTGCCTTTGGAATTTATCTACCAGCTGTTCTCGCTGATTATTGCCGTCATTTTGGTGCACGCCATCTATGTTTCGATCATCCGACCTAACGCCGCGATCATACTGGAAGAGCAAGCCATCAATATTAATGCAAACCCAAGCTATATACCGGAGCGCTCCTCTTACGTCGTGATCCGCGACTTCGAACAGGAAGCCTGCTTTATCCTAATGCTCTGGGCCATGTCCCTGATGGGGTTTAAAGCATTCCTTGCGATGCGCGAACGACAAGTTCTGCAGATGGATCTAATTCCTATCAATGAGGGTACCAGCATCTTACCCGAGGATGCGCGAGAGTATTCCCGACCGGTTCAGGCACTTGCCGTTGAACAGCAAAGTTATTTATTACCGCGCGCTCTTCTCACTGCCCTGCACCGATTTCGATCCACGCGAAATATTCAGGACGTCTCGAGTTCCGTTAAGGCGATCTGCGAGTCAGAATCCGATCGCCTTGACTCAGAATTGTCGATGATTCGATACATTGCCTGGGCCATTCCATCGATTGGCTTCCTGGGTACCGTACGCGGTATTGGTCAAGCACTTGGCCAAGCACACCAGGCGGTCGAAGGCGATATCGCTGGCGTCACCCAATCACTCGGCGTTGCGTTTAACTCGACGTTTGTCGCGCTCCTGATCAGCATTGTGGTGATGTTTCTACTGCATCAGCTACAACTGTCTCAGGAGCGGTTAGTGCTGGATGCGGAAGACTACTGCGACAACCGACTCATTCGCCATTTGCAAACCTGATCACCTGGAGCAAGTTTTGACCAAAGCAATTATTGAATTAAACGATGCGGCGATGCACGTTGGCATCGATGGTCAGAGAACGCATACCAGTATCGGTTATGCGGTGCTCGACAAAGAAATTCTGTTGATTGGTACCCGCGCCCAACAAAATGCCAAACTACTACCCCGTTGGACCAATAATCAATTTTGGAATCAACTTAGCACCGACAACATCGGCAATGCGACCACTAGTATTCGACACCATGCGGACCTTGCCTTTTCTCATCTCGAAGATTTGAAGCAGCACGTCAATGCTGATTCACTGGTGCTGGCTGTTCCAGCATACTATGACAAAGCCCAACTGGGGTTGTTGCTCGGCATGTGCAAAGAAGCAGGGCTGCCTGTCACAAGCCTTGTGGACATGTCGCTACTAGCTATCGCAAACCACCCCAGTCATCCAAACGCGATGTATCTAGATATAGGCTTACATCGCATCAGCCTGACCACGCTCAAGACTGATGGTGCTATCCGTCAAACCGGACACCAAACGATTCTAGAGACAGGGCTCGCGGCATTTTGGGATCGTTGGGCGTCCTTAATCGCTGAGCAGTTTATTCAATCGTCTCGTTTTGACCCGATGCATGAGGCTGCAAGCGAACAAAAGTTGTTCAATCAATTGCCGGCTTTCATGGAAAAGAACATGGCGAACAATAAGACAAACAATGCCAACGCACGAACCTTATCGTTCGAACTGGATCTTGGTCACGTCAAACACACTACATCTCTATCCCGAGAACAACTTCTGGTCGCAACCGCTGGTGCGTATCCAGCTATTGTGCAGGGCATCCGTCAAATGACGTCAGCGAGTGAGCCGTCAAGCTTATTCGTATCGAGCAGATTCAGCAGCTTTCCTGACCTTGCAGCGTCTCTGGCGCTGATACCTAACCTCGACATTATTTACCTCGACCAGGATCATCTGATCGAAACTGGGCAGGAACTCTGGGATAAGTTGGGCACAAGGGCTGAAAATGTTCCTCATATGACAAGTCTTGCAATGGTCCCCATTCGGCCAACCGCAAGCCAGGGTCGAGCGAGTGCTAGTCATTTGTTAGTTGCCGAGACCGCTTATTCACTGCGCAAAGCCAGACATGTTGTCTCGATTGAAGGCAGCGAACTACAAGAGGACAACGAAGGGGCGGTTGCCGTGATTAGTCTTGAGCACGGCGATGCCCAAATCAGAATTCTTGGCACCGGGGTTAAATTGAATCACGCCACCATAGAATCTGGAATTCACAAACTCACCCCAGGAGATACTCTGCAATTTAGTGGCGGCACGGCCATGGTCATCGCCGAGCGCTAGCCATGGCAAAACGTCGCGAAACTATTTTGTTTAGCCTCTCCTTTCTGGACATCATGTCCTGCGGGTTTGGTGCCGTGATTTTGATTTTTGTTGTCATTCAACACGGCTCCGTCGCGACTCCGCAGGAATCAAACCTGGAAATAATGGCTGAAATTAATCGCATCGAGAAAGAAGTCCTCAACGAAACCAAAGACCTCGTCCAGCTAAAAAATACTGTGCAGGAACGAGATGATGAGATTGCAACAACAGAAGAAGCCATCATCACCATCATCCAGCAGATAAAAGAACTTGAGCAACGGATCGTCGCGGCACAAGAGGATGGCGCCAGCAATGATAAAAGTATCGAAGCACTGATGTCTGATTTGAAAGAGTTAGAGCAGGAAGCCGCCTCTCTAGCAAGTAGCGTGACCGAACAGACCGGATCTGACTCGCGCAGTTTTGTTGGCGATGGTGATCGCCAATACTTAAGTGGTGTTCATCTTGGCGGCGAGCATATTCTGATATTGCTCGATGCCTCGGCCAGCATGCTCGATAAGACTATTGTGAATATTGTTCGCCGTCGCAACATGAGTCTTGAGAAAAAACTCGAATCGCCAAAATGGCAGCGAGCCCTCAAAACGGTTGATTGGGTCGTCGCTAATATTCCCCGCAGCGCCAATGTACAATTGTTTGGCTTCAACGAAACCGCCTGGCCTGTCGTCGCAGAGAGCGAAGGGAGTTGGATTCGAACAGAGGATCGCGCCGACGTCGAAACCGCGCTCGAGCAACTAAAGCAAGTCGAGCCAAAAGGCGGCACGTCTCTGTACCACCCCTTCGAGCTAGCACGGAGCCTGGTACCCCAGCCAGATAGCATTTTCCTAATTGTCGACAGCCTTCCCACTATGGGTGCCCGGGCAAGTGATGCACGTATTATCAACAGTCGTGACCGGGTCCGTTTATTCGGCGATTCACTGAACTCGTTACCCCAAAATGTGCCTGTCACTGTGATCCTCTTCCCTATGGAGGGGGACCCAATTGCTGCTCCCAGTTATTGGCGTCTAGCGCAAATTACTGGCGGTGCGTTTCTAAGTCCGCCGGAGGATTGGCCATGAAATATAGGCGCCGTAATATCGAAGGGATGAGCCTGGCATTCTTGGATGTCATTAGCTGTGGCTTTGGCGCGCTCATTCTATTGCTGGTGCTCACTAAAGTATTTGAACCCGTTATCTTTGAAGATACCATCGAGAATCTTGAGAGTTATCTAGCCGCTCTGCAGGAAGACTTGTATGAGATTCGCGGCGACAGTCGGCAACTCAACCGGGATATGATTCGCCGGGAAGATAAGCAAACCGAAACCAAAGATAAGCTCGTGATAGTGCAAAAAACGCTGGCAGCGCTCCAGGGTGAGTTCGACGACGCGACCAAAGAAACCCGCGTCGAAGACACCATTCGCGGCCGCCTAGAAGTCGCCAAACAATCCTTGTCAGATGAAATGCAGCGGCTTCTGGCGGAATATCAGAAGAACTCAGATGATGACACCATTGCGGGCATTCCTGTCGACAGTGAATACGTGATTTTCATTATCGATACTTCAGGCAGCATGCGTGGCTTCGCATGGCCGCTACTACAGCAAAAGATTGACGAAATCCTCCAGGTATATCCTCGCTTGAAAGGCATTCAAGTCATGAATGACATGGGCCAGTTTATGTTTTCCCAGTATGCGAATGAGTGGATCCCTGACACACGGGCACGACGTGCTGCTATTATGGATAGACTGCAATCCTGGGACACTTTTAGTAATTCGAGCCCGGTAGAAGGAATTACCAAAGCTATATCCATGTATTACCGGCCAGATAGAAAAATCAGCCTGTACGTCATGGGGGATGAATTCAGCGGCCGATCGATTCAGCGCGTCATCGACATCGTGGATCGAATCAACCAACCCGACAAGAATGGTGAAAGGTTAGTGCGTATCCATGCCATTGGGTTTCCAGTCCAGTTTGATCGGCCTCAGCAGTTTCAAGCAACCGGCATTCGCTTCGCCATATTGATGCGCGAACTGTGTGCTCGAAACGGCGGTACGTTTGTGGGATTGAAAGACTATAGGGCCTTTTAGAGGCGCCAGCGAACACGATACTGGATGCGCTTCTTCCCGCGCGCAGGCACGTTGACTTCAAAACTTAGTGTCTGACTGTTCAGTTTTTCGGATTCATCGCTAGCCTTAAGTAGCTGCCAGTCACCTTGCAGTTGCTCTTCAACTAAGACAGTTAAAACCTCATCTTTACTGTTAGATATTTCAATCTCGTAGCTCGCTTCATAGTTGCGGTCACTCAAACGAGTGAAATCCATCTGCGTTCGGTCTGCAGACAGATCAAAGGCCTGTCCTAGCACCAGCACGACGGTTTGATCTCTGGGCGTTGCTTCAAATTGTGTTTCGCCCACTAAATCTATCGTACCCTCACCGTCAACCAGCATGTAGGCGCGCGCGACGCCGGTGGGTAATGGTATTGCGAGCTTATTGGCCTCCGTATTGTCGACACGGATCCCATAGCTGACCACCTTCTGTTCTGTTTTAGGATAAGCACGACTCATCACCTGGGACTGCAGCCGATAGACTTCCTCATACTTAACACCCGCGACGTCTATAAATTTAATCTGCTTTTCTTCATGATTCAGTAATTGAGTGCGCCTTGGCAGCTCAAAAGACTGATAAGCGGCCAACGCCTGGGCTGTCGGCATCGAGTCAGCCATAAGCGCCATGCTCTCTCGACCGCCTCGGGTAAAATTAAGGTTTTTAGGCTGCTGCTCAAACACCTGATTGACATTACCGGTGACAAGTTTGACTTTCGCATACTTAAAAACGGTACCGGTGTCGTTCCGAATGGTTGCCCATGAGGATAGATTCAGGCGTTTTCGTTTGTCGTCGAGTACGAGCACATAATCTGCTTTCCAGGAAAGGCTATTTGCAATATACGTGGTCGCGATCGATTGCTGACCCGCTAACCTGTTGTCCATCAACCAAACCAGGGTAGGATTTAGGATCAAGCCTTCTGGCACATCGGGCAGCGAGATCGTGCCTTCTGGTGATATTTCAATTTCGTCACCAAAGTCTACGATCTCGGGATTGGTCGACAGCAAGATACCCTCACGCAAAACCTTCTCGTAGGTCTGCTCTTGCAACACCGTGCGGCTGTACTTGAGTTTACGACCTATATAGGTATCGAGCAGGCTCTGACGATTTAACAGATCATAGCGATAAGATTGTTCTAGGATCCGAACGCCCTTGTCACTGTCTATCGTGTTCACCAGCACACTTGAAGGCTTTAAGGTACTCGCGACGTCGTGATACTCGACCAGCAACTCTCCCACTGGAAGAACAACTCCCCGCACATCTCGCACCACGGCAAAGCCGTTGTAAATAGTCAAGCTCAAGTCGGTTTGACTTTGCCGGGTGAGCTTTTGTGACTGGGGTTCCGCAACCGCAGATAGCGCAATCATCAGAGAAGCTAGTACCCATACAATTCTTGTCATCATCACTCTTCCATAATCGCGACTAAACGTGTCCAACCTGCAGATGCCGCGCGAATCTTATACGGAAAGCAGGGATTCATAAAACCATAAGCTGGTATCGCCAGTGCGGCGCATCCCAACTCCAACCAGTTGTTTCGAAGTTCATTACATCAGTGTACCAAAAGACAACACAAAGATTTTACCCATTTGCCCTGGTCTGTTTATACTCCCACTAGATACTTGGGGCGATACGAGGGGACAGTTCATCATGCCACGACAAAAAAGCTTCGATAGAAAGCTCGAGAATATCGGCAACATCCTCGCTTTCGAACACGTCAACTTGACCGTCCCTGATCAGGCGCTGGCAACCCTGTTTTATGTGTCGGGTTTAGGTCTAACCAGAGACCCCTATGTCGACTTTGGCCCTTTTAATGTTTGGATCAATGCCGGCGCTCAACAGTTTCATTTACCCACTGGCAAACCTCAGGTACTGCGCGGCGAAGTTGGTCTTGCAGTACCAGATCTGGCCAGCCTCTCGAATCGCCTGACCAAACTAGAGCCACGCTTCGCCAATACAGAGTTTGCTATCGAAAAGACAAAGAACGAACTGCTGGTAACCTGTCCCTGGGGTAATCGTATCCGCTGCTTCACCAACCAGGCAATGCCGCTTGGCATTTCCTACATTCAGCTGCTGATTGAAAAATCGAAACTGCCGGGTATTGCGCGCTTCTACCAGACTATTTTTTCCGTGCCGGTTAGCCTCAAAACCAATCGTCTCGACGTCACCGTCGGTGTAGACCAGATCCTACGCTTCAAAGCTGCAACTAAGATTCCAACCTATGACGGGCACCACATTGCGATCTATACACCAGACTTTTCTGGACCCTATAACAAGATTCGTGAACAGGCTCAGATCCTGGAAGAGTCAGACCAACATCAATATCGTTTCCTCAATATTTTCGACCCAGATACCGGTGAAGTTCTCTACGAGTTAGAACACGAGGTTCGATCTCTGCGTCACCCTATGTTCAACCGAACGCTGCTCAACCGAAATGCGGAGCAAAGTTTCAATCCATATACCAAGGGGCAGGATGCCTTTTATCCTCGATAATCAGTTTGGAGTAAAGTCATGAACGTCCTATCTCTTTCCCAGGTCGCCGCCCATTGGTCGAACCTACAACCAGAAACCATTGCCATCGTCCATGAAGCGGATTCTATTACCTGGCAAGCGCTAGAAGACACGACCAATCAGCTAGCACGCGCCTACCAAGAACTGGGCGTCAAGCCCAACGACTTTGTCACCGTTGCTTTGCCGAATGGTATAGAATTTTTTCAATCCTGCCTCGCCATTTGGAAGCTGGGTGCAACGCCGCAGCCAGTGTCTGCAAGGCTGCCGAAATTCGAGCTCGACCCAATCATCGAACTGGCTAAACCAAGCCTGGTGGTCGGCGTAGAAGGCCCCACGAGTCTGCCAATAGGTTATCAGCCGGACCTAAAGCATTCAGCTGACCCACTCCCAGAAATCACGTCAAGTTCATTCAAAGCAATGACCTCAGGCGGCAGCACCGGACGACCCAAACTGATTGTTTCGGCGAATCCCGCGGAATGGGATTTGGACCTCGAGCATCTGCAAATTCCAACAGCTGGTGCAATGCTAATCCCCGGCCCGCTTTATCATAATGGACCATTCGTGTGGGGCATGACCGCACTTTTTCGCGGTAACCGGGTGGTTGTGACCACTCGATTCGATGCCGAACAAACTCTCGCGTTGTTAGCACAACATCAGGTCGACGTGGTCTATATGGTACCCACCATGATGCAAAGAATTTGGAAGCTACCAGAGACAACGAAAAGACAGTATGACCTCAGCCACCTTAAGGCACTCTGGCATCTTGCTGCTCCCTGTCCTGCCTGGTTAAAAGAAGCCTTTATTGATTGGTTAGGGGCACGCGTTATTTGGGAACTATATGGCGGTACAGAAGGTATAGGTTCCACAATCATCAATGGCGAGGAATGGCTAAGCCATCGAGGGTCCGTTGGAAAACCTGGCGTGACTGCGGAAATGAAAATCATCGGAGAAGACGGCGAAACTCTACCCACAGGAGAAGTAGGGGAACTTTACATTCGACCTATCACCGGTCCCGGCACGACCTATCGCTATATCGGTGCAGAAGCCAAAGCCATCGAGGGTGGTTGGGAAAGCCTCGGCGATCTGGGTTATTTTGATGAAGATGGCTATCTATACCTGGCAGACCGCCACACCGATATGATTTTGAGTGGCGGCGCAAATATCTATCCGGCGGAAATCGAAGCCGCTATTGATGCGTTTGCAACCGTGCGAAGCTCAGCGGCGATCGGTTTACCTGACGAAGATTTAGGTAACGTTGTGCATGCAATTGTTGATGCGCCCGGGCTCGACACATCGGATGGCCTGGCGGAGGCTGCGTTGCTTCAGCATCTTAACGAGCGCCTCGTTCGCTACAAAGTACCGAGAACAATTGAGTTTGTTACTGAGCCACTAAGAGACGATGCCGGTAAGGTGCGACGCAAACAGCTTAGATCTGAACGAATCGCTTCGTGAAGATCTGACTATTTGCATCAAGTTTTAGTCCATGGCCAGTTGGACCCGGTTTCGGCCGTTCGTTTTAGCTTGATAAAGCGCGCGGTCAGCCCGAGTGAACGCGCTTTGCAAGATATCCTTACCCTTAAAATCTGCGATACCGATGGATATCGTTAGTTGCAGATCCTTCTTCTCCCACCTAATTTGGCTCTGTTCGATTGCTTCGCGTAGAGATTCCATAACCTGACCCGCCTGTTCCCGGTCGGTTTCTGGCAGCAGTACCACAAATTCTTCGCCGCCATAGCGAGCGACAAAATCGGTGCCACGCAAACGCTTGCCGAGAATACTCGATAACTGCCTTAACGCCTCGTCGCCTGCTGAGTGTCCGTAACTGTCGTTGACCGCCTTAAATAGATCGACGTCACAAACTGCCAAGCACAAGGGACGATCGTAGCGTTGCCAGCGTTGCACCTCACGGGCAGCGGCCTCTTCATAAGCCTCCCGGTTCGGTAAACCGGTCAATTTGTCGGTCAGGGCTCGCCGCCTCTGTTCTGCGACCCGCCGTTCTGCCTCCTGACCTTGTACCTCGAGCAACTTGGCGCGATTGACCAACTTTTCAAGCTGCTCAGATAATTCTGACTGTATACTGGTGCCTTGACTTTGATGTTGGTCAACGGCGCTCATCATCAAGTCCAAATTTTGGTTGATACACGCCTTTAAGGAGGGTAGATCATGGTTGGCCAAGACCTCTTCTCGCATGCCAAGAGCAGATTCTTGCATCGCCGTACCAAAGTCTTGCTTCACTGCAATTTCATCCTTCAGCAGCTCTTGCGACGTGCTAAGTCCCATAGTGGCTTCTTGCAGGCGTCCATTCATCTGCGTGAGATAAGCAGTCATTTCTAATCGATCCGAACTCATGGCAGCCAACACGACATCCGTCACAGATTGAATAGCGAGTTCGGTATTTTCTGCTGTCAAACCAGAAGCCATTAAGTCCGAGGCAATTTCGAACGTACTCTGCATCTCACTTCCCGGTTCGATGTCATCTAATAAGCGCATTAAGTAACCGGAGATTATGTCGAGCGACAGATCGGACGTCTCGCCCTGCGAGTCCGACGATGAAGGTTCTGGTCCAAACCAGCGTTGCAAAAGTCCGGACCCTGATTTGGTGTGTTTCAGCCCCAGGACATGCAGTTCGGATAGCCTACCGAGGTGGCTCGCGACCGTTGCGAGATTGATCGGCCTTGCTTCAATGGCTTTCTTGAGTTCAGTGAGTTCATTTTTCAGGTCACAATGTTGAGTCGTGTTTTGGACACGTTTCGTGAGCAGTGTCAGTTGTTGGACGACCTCTTTCTGATGCTTCTTGCGCTCCTTAAGAGAAATTTCGAGCTGTTCTTCGAGGGATTCAACGACCTGCGCCAGATCAACATTTTTATATGATTCCTGCCGAATCAGGCCCCGCATGACCAACAGCTTATCATCGGCTGCCGAGTCCAAGTCGCGACCAAACTGAATAAGTTGAACGAGGGCATCCACCAACAAACTGTGCTTTCGCTTATGGCGAGCCTGCTGTTTATCTTGCTGATCCTGCAAATCGAGATAGCGTTGCTTCCAGTCAGCACTGGACGGTTTTTGACTTGAGTTACGGGCGCGGTCCATCGAGCAAATTTGTCTAAGAGGGCTTACCCTTCAGTATAGTTCGCGACGCCAACTTCGCCTGTGCATTTATGAGCTTACATAAATGGATTCGCGTATATGGATTCGCGTATGTGGGTCCGCGTATATGGGTCCGCGTATATCGATATGGGTGCGTAAATCACACCTTAGGCATTGCCTCTCGTACGGCCGCAGCTGTGATGGGGAGATGGCGCACTCGGGCCCCAACTGCGTCAAAAATCGCATTCGCAATAGCAGGACCCACCACAGTCGTCGCAGGCTCACCGAGCCCCACCGACAGGTAGTCGCTGTCTATAAACTCGATATCCAATTCTGGCATATCCGACATTCGTAGCGGCGTGTAACGATCGAGATTACGCGCAGCGACCTCCCCTGCCTCAAACACTGTGCCTTCGTGCAGAGCCATGCTTACGCCCCAGAGTGCCGCACCCTCAGTTTGCGCAAGCGCACCGTCGGGATGGACAATGGTGCCCGCATCTAGCACCAGGGTAAGCTTTTTCAGTTTTACTGCGCCGGATTCAAGGTCAACCGAGACTTCAGCTACACAGGCGGTCCAGGTCGGCATGTCGCGTTCCTGACCAAATGTCGTCGCGACGCCCATTCCATGATTGATTGGCAGTTGCATGCCCCAGCCAGATTTTTCTACGACTCGTTTCAATACAGTCACCAGGCGGTTGGCACCTCCAATTGAATTGGGTGCACTACCGGCATTTCGACCCCGGCTTTGAAGATGCTGCAAACGAAATTTAACCGGGTCAACGCCGAGCGCATGGGCAGTTTCATCCATAAAGCTCTCCAGCGCCCAGTTGGTCCAGCCGGGTCCAACGGAACGTAACCAGCCTGGTCGGAAGGTGCGCTTGGCGAGATCATTACTAATGGCACGGACCCGGTGTTGACCAACCGTGTACCAGTGATTCGCACCACTAATCGCAAATGGATCAAATTTTTCGCCATTGCTGCCGGTACCAAGAAAAAAGTCCGCCATTACTTCGGTTGGCCAACCGGCTGCTGAATGCTGCTGCATACCGATGACGCGATTCTTATCATCAATTGCCACCTGCATTTTTTGCACAGAAGCTGATCTTGGCGAATCAAACCTGGAATCATCTTCCCGAGTCAAAACCACTTTAACTGGTTTGTCTAATGCCTTTGTGGCCAGTAATGCTGGTACGCCGTAATCGCCATTTAGGCGTCGCCCAAAGCCGCCACCTAATAAATAGGTCTTCATGACTATCTGCGATTCAGGTACACCAAGCGCTTTCGCGTATAATGGCAGGGCTAGCGATTGCCACTGGCTACCCGTGTGTAACTCCCAGAGCCCATTCTTCTGATGCGCCAAGGCGTTAACAGGCTCCATTTGAAAATGGAGCACCGTTCCGGTGGTGTACTCCTGGGTGAAAACACGATCCGCAAGACGAAATGCCGCGTCGACACCCTCGTCATCAACCACCAGTGAACCTTGTTTAGAATCAATCAAGTTGCGACCGTGATTCAAAATATCCGCTTCAGAAACGTTAGCGGTATCACCCACTTCGTATTCGACATTAACAAACGAGGCCGCTTTTAAGGCCGCGTGATATGAATCCGCAATCACCAATGCCCAACCCGGAACCGTACCGGACGGGTCATCAAGTACAAGTGTTTGCACATAACCTTCAATATCGCGCGCTTGCTCATCATCGACCTTGAGAATGGTAGAGCCGTAGCGCGTTGGCGGCAGGATAGGTTTCGCATAGACCATACCGGGAAGTTCAGCATCAATGCCATAAATTGCCTGGCCCCTGGTCTTATCTGGGATATCAAGAGCAGCGTAATCACCACCCACCAGCTTGCGCTGGGCAGCCGGCTTGATTGGCATCGCGTCAAGTTCGGCATCCGTGAACACCCGATCAACATTCCCCGCCTGGACAATTTCCGCGTAACTCAGTCGCTGATCACCACACCAAACAGCACTGTTTTCTGCCCGGCACTCGAACGCCGACACGTTCAGCATTGTCGCCGCTGCTTCTATAAGTACTTGTCGACCCGCCGCGCCAGCACGAGATAACAACTCGAAATTTTGCCACATCGACCAGCTGCCGCCCGTCACGCGGTATCCATATCGCGCTTCACTATCGACGTAATTGAGGCGCACATCGTTCCAGTTTGCTTCTAGCTCCTCCGCCACAATTCTTGCGAGCGCTGTACCCACGTGTTGACCCATTTCAGCTTCACTCACGTTGACATGTATGAGCCCGTCCTTATCAATGGAAAACCAAACTGTCGGTTCAAACTGCCCATCGTTGATCGCTGCCGCGGCAGATGCACCAAGCGACGCCAACGGCGCGAATGCCATAGTAAGACCAGTCACGGAGGCACCTACCAGGAAGCCACGTCGCGTGATCTGTGCCGCAACAGTAGTACTCATATTCTGAAGATGACTGAATTTGCTCATGATAGTTTACTCACGACAGCTTCTCCTGGTGACGATCTGATGCTAATCGAATGGCTGCCTGAATTCGTTTGTAGGCCATGCACCGACAAAGGTTACCGTCCATGGCGACAGTGATTTCACTATCCGTAGGCAATGGGTTCTGCTCAAGCAAGCTAGCTGCCTGCATAATTTGTCCCGATTGGCAGTAGCCACACTGGGGTGCCTGAACATCCACCCAGGCTTGCTGAACAGGATGATCTAAACCTTCTATGGTGGTGATGTGCTGGCCTGCAACTCTGTCGAGTGGCAAAATACAACTTCGCTGGGCGACACCATTTACGTGCACTGTGCAGGCACCACAAAGGCCAATCCCACACCCAAACTTTGTACCCTTGTAGTTGAGTTCGTCTCGCACCACCCACAAAAGTGGCGTGTCGGCTGGGACATCAACCTTGACCTCTACCCCATTCAACTTAAATGTCGTCGCCATAAATTGACCCCTTTTTTTTTGCTTTCGCCAACCTTGCCAGTGGTGCCGCCCCGAAGCAACAAGTAGAAGCAACTAGATGCAAGTAGGAGGCAAGACGCACCGACGTGTGGCTGTTAGAATACGGCAAGTTATTCGAGCGAGAATCATGCAATGCCCACAAGTACAGCAGACAAACGGGTCGCGTTTGGCGTCAAGATCCTGAATGCTAACCACAAGGAGGTTCGCCGCCTAAAGCGTGACGGTTATGTCGCTGAACTACATGGCAATAAGTTCTGGAACTCCAGCTTTTTAATTATGGATTACTTAAAAAAGAATCCGCTCAAAAAGAAAGTTCGCGTTCTAGAAATCGGCTGTGGTTGGGGGCTACTCGGGATCTATTGCGCAAAGCAGTTTGACGCAAAAGTAACGGGTATCGATGCAGACGAAAACGTTCTGCCTTATCTGGCACTACATGCAACGCTGAACGGCGTTACTATTGAAGGTCACAAATTGTCGTTCCAACAACTGACCACGGAAAAGTTGAAAAAGTTCGATGTCATACTCGGCGCCGACATTTGCTACTGGGATGAAATGACCGGGATTCTGTACAACCTAATTGCACGAGCAAAAAAAGCGGGTGTTAAAACTATTATGATCGCCGACCCTTGCCGACCACCCTTTACTGATCTGGTGGAAAAATGCCGCGGCAAATATACGGTAACTGTGGAAGAAAAATTCCTCAAACGGCCAGTCAATGCCTCGGGTGATATATTGATCGTAGAATGAAAAAGGAAGCGCGGATGATCGTCACAACAACACCTTCAATCGAAGGCAAGCGTATTACGCAATATCTCGGCGTTATCACCGGCGAAGCCATTCTTGGTGCCAATATATTCCGCGATATGTTTGCCGCGGTTAGAGATATCGTCGGTGGACGCTCGGCTGCTTACGAACGGGAATTAGGTAAAGCGCGGGAAATTGCGCTTGAAGATCTTGACGATTGGGCGGCAGAGCTTGGCGCTAATGCAGTGGTGGGCGTCAGTTTAGATTATGAAAGCTTCGGTCAGACAAACGGCATGATGATGGTCAGCGTCACCGGCACCGCCGTTATCGTCGAGGACATCACCAGAGCTTGAGCTCCTTTTTGCTGAGCATATAACTTCAAAAGACCGCGGAGCTGATCAACAGATCCGTGGTGAAACCACCAGTAGCACCATTACTCAACAACGCCTCGATAAAACCAGTGAGATTAAGTCCTTCGGCCAAAACGAAATTACTAAAAAACACACAGGGAACAATCGCACCGACAGTATTGAGTAGTTCGCCAATCTGGAAGGAATGAAACGGCGGCTGTGATTAGGCAGCATTGATATAGTTCGATGCACGCCGCAAAGCATTTGAAACCTCTTCTAGGCGAACAGGCTTGGCGACGAAATCGTCCATTCCGGCGGCACGACAAACATCGCGATCTTCCTGCATGACGTTAGCCGTCATGGCCACAATATAAGGTTGGCTGATATCGTTGTTGATGCGAATCAGTCGAGTGGCTTCGAGGCCATCGATTTCCGGCATTTGGATGTCCATAAACACAAGATCGTAAACATTTGCACTGAGCATATGCACGGTTTCCCGACCATTTTGCGCCAGATCTGCGATACAACCCAACTTCTTTAACATCTGTTGGGCGACCTTCTGATTGATCATATTATCTTCCGCTAAGAGTACTCGCAGATGATTAAATTGCTCAAGCTGTTTACCGACTTTACGTTCTGAGGTTTGTTTCGCCTCAAGGCCAAGAGCAATCAGCAGCGGCGTGGGCAGTAGTGGAATTCTGAGCCAGAGCTTCTGATGACGCGGAAAAGCAGCTCGTCTACCGAGTGGGCCCAGCAACACAATATTCATATCGGAGTTCGCTGCCAGATCATCGGTAACAGCGGGTTGAACCAATCCAGTATCGATCAAAACAGTATCCGCAGCCTGAGCCGTGGCCAGTTCAACCGTATTATGAACATCGAGAGTGCCACCCAGCTCCTGGATTCTACGGCCAACAATATCCGCTAACAGGTCATCCCCCGTGACAAGATAAATGCGGTTATGATCCGGACTGAACTGAGGTGTGGGCCGAGAAGCAGCAACCTTTAATGTGATAATGAACTTAAATTTGGAACCCGTTCTCGGGTGACTGTAGACGTCGATATCACTGTCCATCGCCTGCACGATCTCTCTTGAAATCGCTAAACCTAGCCCAGTGCCACCAAATTTCCGGGTCGTCGTAGCATCACCCTGAACAAACGGATCAAACAGATGCGGCAGCGCAGCTGGCGTGATACCGACACCTGTGTCTGCCACCGTAAATTTCAGCGTACAGTGATCATCAACCAGCGCTTCCTCGGTGACCGTGAAGGTGACCGAGCCCTTTTCGGTAAACTTAACGGCATTCGACAACAAGTTCACAAACACCTGACGCAAGCGCGTGCTATCACCCCTAAAACTTCGGCTCGACATCGCTGGCATATCGAGGTTCAGCTTGAGACCCTTGTACTCCGCTTGGTGATCAACAATGTCGAGCGCTTCAGTGATCAGCTGCTCAAGCTTGAACTCGCCGTCATCCAGAACAACGTTACCGGTTTCATACTTCGAAAAATCCAAAATTTCGTTAATAATTGACAGCAGCGACTCGCCACTGTTGCGTATGATTTCAGCGTAGCTCCGCTCTTTGTTACCAAGTTCTCCGTCCAATAGTAGAGAAGCCATGCCGATGACGCCGTTCATAGGCGTACGGATTTCATGACTCATATTGGCTAGAAATCGAGTTCGAGCTATGACCGCAGACTCTGCTGAGTCCCGCGCCCGGGTCAGCTCCTGTTCTTTAGCGACAATTTCTGTGCTGTCCATCACCACGCCAACCACACGCTGTTGCCCAGGATCCCCAACGCGACCAGCCTTGACTGAATACCAGCGCAAACGGTTCTGCCCATCTAAACCTTTTACCGTCATCTCAAAGTCTTCACCGGACTCGGCGCAGCGAACGATACCCGCAATTATCCGTTGCCAATCACTAGGATCAGACACAAAGTCTTTAGCCATAATCTTTTCGCCTTCTTCAACACCCAACAGTAGGTGTGCAGTCTGGCTCCAGATAAACTGATTATTGTCGCGAATGTATTCCCAGCCAGCCATCCGCGACACTGTCTGAGACTTCTCGAGCCACATGCGCTGCTGCTGCAATTCGACTTGAATCACCAACATGGAGTTTCCAACCAGATAAATAATCGTCGCCGTCGGCAACAGAATCGCCATAGCGCTGATTCTCGACATGATCGGTTCTGGGACGAAAATAATGACCAACGTCAATCCGACTGCCCAACTGCCTATTACCGCCAGCGTCCATTGGCGACCAGGTGAAATCGCAGACAGCATCGCCAAAATCATCATGGACATAACAAAGGTTTCAGCATCAAGATGGTGCTGCCAGGACATGTTCATAAGGTGCAACAGAATCGCTATCGAGACCAGGAAGCTGGTTTCCGATATATAACGCACAGTAAGTGATTCGGGACGAGCGGCCAGGCAGAACCAGCTGCATACCAGCGACACCATCAACCGAGTCACCTGAGCGCCGTCATCACTCTCAGGTAATAAGGCTCTCGATATGAACGACCCGCCGATGGCGACCAAACCAATGAGTGCAGTGAGGCGAAACCGCTGCACAGAAGACATGTTCCGCAGAGTGAGGGTTATCAATCCGATGATCCATCAATCATATAAGGGAAGTATAGATGGGACTGCTTATCTTGCCAGTCAGCGAGTAGACATGCTTAGTCAGCGAGTAGACGCAGTTCGGGAACACCGGAATTCGACAGCCAGACATAGGCGGCCTGGCCAAATAGATGGCCAATACGGTCAGCATCCTCCTGACTGATGCCGAGAATCAGATAACTATCCTCCTGCCAGTCACCATCCGGGTGAATGCCCCGCCCCACAAAATAGTTCAAACGAAGAGCCTCTATCTCGGTCAATAGGTCAGCTTGCCGCGCATAATTATCATCTATTGGCGCAGCTTCACTGCCAGGGTTCCATGCGGTCATAAACGCGCCGGTTTCTACCGAAAAGCTCGCAAATAGGGCTCGGATTGAATCGTTGCGCTCGCCGATGTGCATCACTAGAGGCGGGTCATCATCAATAATATAGTCCGTTGTCTCGAACCGTTTGAGCGTATCTGGTGACACCATCATGCTTGCCGCCACCAGGCAACGCCCTGATCATCTTCTTCACAGGTCAACATGCGCCGGTCCAATGCACAATGCAGATGCGCAATGGCTTCGCCGGTCGCTGGGAAGAAACTCATATCCGTAATCTCGCTTTTAAACAGCGCAGGAAATACATCGACGGCACGTTTGGGGATTTCGCATAGATCGTAGAGCTTCTCGAGTGCGACCTCATGCCAGTCAATAAGCGCGGTCAAACGTTCGTGAACCCCTTCGTAGAGACTCTCATGAGCGGGCAGCACCAGCAAATTAGGGGGTAGCTGATCACGAATGTGGGCGCAGGAGTTGAGAAAATCACGCAGCGGGTTCGCCAACGGCTCCGAGGGTTGAACACTGATGTTCGGGGTGATTCGGGGCAATATTTGGTCACCGGCGATAATCACCTTAAGTTCAGGACAGTAAAGGCACACATGCTCTGGTGCATGACCATAGCCCATGACCGCTCGCCACTCCCGGCCACCTATTTCAATATACTGGCCATCTTGAATACGCCGGTAACCCGCAGGCAGTGGCGCAATGTTGGCGCCAAACTGACCAAATCGCTCTCGATAACGATCCAATCGCTTTTCTGTAAAACCGGCGCGCTGATAGAAACGGATAGCATCCTGAGGCACATCGCTTGGCCCATCGGCTGCCATCACTTTACACATATAAAAGTCACTGCGACTCATCCACAGTTCGCAATCCCACTTGTCCGTTATCCATCCGGCATTGCCCGTATGGTCGGCATGTAGGTGCGTGGCAATGACACGAGTGACTGGTTTACCGTCCAGATATTTGTCAAAGATGGTTTGCCAATGAGCTTGAACATCGTCGCGAAACAGACCCGTATCGACGATGGTCCAACCCGGTCCGTCTCGCAACAGCCAGACGTTGATGTGATTGAGCCGACCCCACATGGGCATTCTGATCCAAAAGACGCCATCTTTGACTTCCGTTACTTCGCCGGGACCGGGTGCTTCGTCTTGAAAACGGTAGGTGAGCGGGTCAAATCCGCGCTTGGACATGTTGTCGACCAAAATTAATTCCAATTCGTTAAGCTGATCTATCATTATGCGGGTCTAGGACCAGCCGTGACAAATGCCATTCTTAGTCGATGCAGTGGGTCACTGAAATTGGTTGCTGGAATGGGTCGTTTTGCACACAAGGGCCTAATGACTCAAAAAGTACATGATTCAACGGTCTACAGGCATTAGCTGGGCTTCAAATAACGCGTCCAATCCGATCAGCAGCAGGACACCCGCGATCCAGTCGGCCGTTAGCCAACCAAACCAGAAGGAGAGCCCAAGCCCCGCTTTCGCCAGTAATGTCACGCCGACAGACAGGAATAGCGATAGCCGCTTTGCTTGCTTTTCGGCTGTCCGAACTCGAATACGGATAATTTGATCCATGACCCGGAACGAAAATCCTGCTGGTGCCGAACCCACATTGCGCTTAAGACCCTGGAACAGGGTTTGATAAGCTGCGGCATCAGGGCGTTTGGGGACATCTCCGGCTTCGATATTCTGTGACCTTTCTGTCTCTTTTCGTTGAGTTCCTCGAACTGCACCTTAACTTTGCGCAAATGAGACAGAGTAGTCCGATAGGTAGCGGTGTAGAGCCAGGTCGAAAATTTGCTTTCAAAGCGGAATTTGACGAGCTTGAAGTAAACCTTGATAAACACATCCTGAAGCGATTCAACAACTGCCAGACGAGATTTTGATAGCGCTCGATGAGCAACTGATAAGCATCGTCGCGCCCCGTGCACCAATGCTTCATCAGATTGATCATCATTCATAGCCATAGGACGCGACCGACTATCATCCGCTTGCATTCATTCATGGACAATTTATTGTTCAACTGCCGGTCCAACTTTATTTGAAAAAGGTGCAACCGAATCGGTTGCGACCGCGTCTCACTTTGCATATTAACCAGTATGGAACACCAACCATGGAAGCACTCACCCCTATTGTCTTGTTTATCAGCATGCTTGGCGTCATCAGCTATGTCACCCGAGTAATTTCAGACAATCGAGTTCGGCGCGAAATGGTCACTAACCAGGTATCTGAAGATATCATTCAAAAACTGTTTCTCGAGAACCGCGCAGAGGACTTTAATTCAAACCTAAAGTGGGGAATCGTTGGCGTCGCACTGGGTATCGCACCCGTCGTTATCCAGATGACGGAACTCACAAGCGAAGAGCCTCTCACATTTGGCCTGGGCTTTTTAGCCGCAGGATTGGGTCTACTCACCTACTACGGATTGAAGCGTAACGGCTAGGAAACTCGACATTGACATAGTTTCAACCTATAAGTGGTCCCGAATTTTAGGACGGAGGAGACCATGAACACAAAAACAGATCCTGAGGGCTATCAGGTAGCAGCGGTTGAGGCCTGGATGAGCGACAACATCCCAGAGCTGGTCGCTCCTTTCGAATGGACCCGACTGGAAGGCGGCCATTCTAACTTGACCTACATGCTTAAAGATCAGCTTGGAAAACAGGCGGTGATACGCCGACCGCCACAGGGGGAACTCCTGCCAAAGGCCCACGACATGAGTCGGGAATGGGCACTGATTTCGGCCCTTAATCCCACTACCGTACCAGTACCTGCCGCTTATGGCTTTTGCGAAAACCCTGATGTGACCGGTGCCTGGTTCTACGTGATGGGGGCGATTGACGGCAAACCCTTGTATACCGACGACGACACCAACAGGCTGGTTCCTGAAAACGAACGGGAAGCCCTCTGCCACTCTTTTATTGATGTGTTGGCGGACTTGCATTCACTGGACCCGGATGAAATTGGTCTCGGTGATCTTGGTAAAAAAGAGAACTATGTGGGTCGCCAATTAAAAACCTGGTATCGATCCTGGACCTCTAGCATCGAACACGCCCAATACGACGATCCCCGAGCACATGACCTGCAACAGTTTTTTATCGACAACATGCCTGACCAGGGCATGGCGCGTGTGGTTCATGGTGATTATGGATTTCACAATTGTCTGATTGGCGCTGACTGCCGAGTGGCCGCCGTTGTCGACTGGGAAATATCAACCCTGGGCGACCCTCTTGCAGACCTTGCTTATGCTCTGAACCAGTTTCCCGATGCGAATGATGCCGTACCGCAGACTGCGGAAGCCCCAACCTCACCAGCCGGCTTCATGCCACGCATGGCGCTAGCGGAACGCTATGCAGAGCGAACCGGCAGAGACATCTCCGGTTTGAACTTCTATCTCGGCTACAATCGCTGGAAAACCGCAGCGATTTTGCACGGCGTCTATGCACGCTATATGGCCGGCCAAAAGAGCGCCGAAGGCGTCGACCTGGATAGACTACGCTCACGTATAGATGTGGCACTCATCCTGGCTCAGCAGGAGGTAGATAGAATCTAGGGATGTTTGAAAAACGGTCAGTGCAGGGCGCGTACTTCGCGCTCGCTGCCTACTCCTTCTGGGGATTTACGCCGATCTACTTTAAATGGGTGGATCACGTCAGCGCGCCTGAGATCCTGATCCAGCGGGTGATCTGGTCAGTCGTGCTACTGCTCGGAATTCTCACCCACACCCGACAGCTAAAGGCTTTGCGCATAGAGCGTCGGAAGATCGCACTGCTGTTCGTTTCTGCGAGTTTATTGTCGATCAACTGGCTCATTTTTATCTATGCCATTATCAACAATAATATTGTCGAAACCAGTCTTGGTTACTTTATCAACCCGCTGGTCAGCGTGTTTCTCGGGATGATTTTCTTGAGAGAAAGGCTGAGACCGATTCAATGGATTGCGATTTCGATTGCCGCAACAGGCATCACCTCCCAGTTAGTGTTCTTTGGCAATATCCCATGGCTCGCTCTGACACTCGCCTTTAGTTTTGGTTTTTACGGCCTGATCCGCAAGAACCTAAAACTACACCCCGTAGCCGGACTGGCGCTGGAGACGTTAATGATATTGCCTTTTGCCTTGATCGGGCTCGTTTGGCTTTATCACACCGGTGACATGAAGTTTTTAGCTGTAGACATGACCACCGACGCGCTATTGATTGCTGCGGGCTTTGTCACGTCCTTTCCACTACTGTGTTTCGCGGCCGCCGTTACGCGTTTATCGCTGACTGCCGCTGGTATGTTTCAGTACCTTGCGCCAAGCTTATCATTGATTATCGCAGTGACTCTTTACGGTGAATCATTCGACATTGATCGGCAGGTGACGTTTGGCTGTATTTGGCTTGCGATCATTTTATTCAGCATCGAATCACTGCACTTTCACCGCCGGATATCGAAACGGTTACCTGTTGCTAGGCAGTAGTGCTAGGCGAGCGCCGTTTATCCAATTCGGCTCGCATCAATTCATGTTCTTTTTCATCGAGCGTGAATTTCGAAAATAGATAGGCACCAATTAAGTAACAAATCAGTGGCAGCATGCCATAGAGGAACACCATCGATATCTGCACCGCCTCTGTTTGCTCTTGATTAGGCACAAAGCCTGAAAACTGTAAAACGTATCCGGTGATGAGGGTCATGAAGCCGATTGCGCCCTTATGCACAAAGTTAAATGCAGCGAAATAGGAGCCTTCTTTACGTTCACCGGTCAGGTATTCGTCGTAGTCAATAATGTCACTCTGCACGCTGGGCGCGATCGTACCGCCACAGCCCGCCGCCAGGCCGGCAAACACCGCAGCACCAAAGATCAATGTCACGCGAGCGTCCATTTCGATAAATGGCAGTAGAAACATGGCACCAAAGGAAACACCCGTGAGCAACATCGAGAAAATCCACAATCGAATTTTGCCGAATTTACGCGATAACGGTATCCACATGGGAACCGACAAGGTCGAAGGGATAAAGTAGGACAGAATAATCACTGCAGCCAACTCTGGTCGGCCGACAACATATTGCGCCACATACAACGTCAGCAGACCGATCACCGCACTACCTGTATGCTCGATAAAAGTGACGATCAAAACCAGCCGAGCATGTTTGTTTTGCCAAACATCCCTGAAAGCTGCAAATGGGCTTTCATTGACCCTGCCCTGAAAATCCTGATTTTCTCGCAGCCGAACCACAGCGAACAGAATCAACCCAGCGGTAACCACCGATGCAACCACACTCAACTCAAACGCGAGACTGCGCACCGCTTGTTCGCTCTGTTGCTCAGCCTGAAAGAGCAGGTGCATGCTACCAACCGCGAGAATCGACCCAATAGTAAAAGAGGCATGACGTAGACCGTAAAGACGACTGCGTTCGTGATAACTAGGCGTGAGTTCAGCACCCAGCGACATGTGAGGCACGATGAATATTGTCATCGCGGAATAAAAACCGATCACGCCGACGGCCATCCAAAGCATCAGCGCCGAACCAGTGAGTGACGCCGGTGGTGAGAACACCATGATAAAGCCAGCACTGACGGGCAGAATACTGAGCAATAGCCAGAGACGGCGTCTGCCGAGTCGGTGTTTGGTCCGGTCGGATAGATATCCAACTAATGGGTCGGAGATGGCATCCCAGACGCGGGAAATACCAAAAATAGTTCCCATTACAGCGGGTGCAATCAGCAGCACATCCGTCGAGAACTTCATGATATAAAGACTGAGTAGCAGGTACATATAGCCCGCGCCAACGCCTGGCGCGCCGTATGACGTGATGACCGACCAACTTAGCTTGTGTTCTTCCGCCGCACTTCGGCCCGTCGCAACTACTTCTGACATAGATAACTTTTCCAAAACCGCCTTTGGATAGTGCGTGATATCAAATCTCAACGCAACCGCATTTGAGTTACACAAAAGACCCTCTCAAGACGACTAAAGCCTTGAAAACAGGCCCGTTTTTGAATCCCTACCATTGGCAAAGCGCAAAATAAAGCCTGCCGCCTTCGATTAGATTCCGCTATTCTTAGCCCCGCAATTTAACGGCGAGATCACAGACTATGACGATGCAGCAAACCCCATTACTTATGTCGCGAATTCTGGGCCGTGGCGCAAAACTCGATCCCAATGAAGAGATCGTGACCCAACAGCAAAATGGCACGCATCGCCAAACCCTGAGGACCACATGGAACCGCGCCAATCAGGTCGCAAACGCCCTGAACAAATTCGGCATCAAGGTGGGCGACCGGGTCGCCAGCTTTATGTGGAACAACTACCGCCACCTGGAACTCTACCAGGCTATACCCTCCATGGGTGCGGTCCTACATACCTTGAATATCCGCCTGTCACCAAACGATCTCGAGTACATCATTAACCACGCCAAGGATCGGATGATCTTCGTCGATGAAGACCTGCTACCGTTGCTTGAACCCTTGCTAGACAAAATGCCGACTGTCGAGATGCTCGTTATCTGTCGCCACGGGGAAGGCGGTGATTCCAGTTTTAAGCACCAGGTCGACTACGAAGAATTTATCTCAGACCAGCCAGTGCAATATGACTGGCCAGAAATAGATGAAAATTCACCGATGGGTCTCTGCTATACCAGCGGCACGACAGGTAAACCCAAAGGCGTGCTGTACACCAACCGTTCCACGTACCTGCACACCATCACTCAGGCGATGACCGACTGCATGTCGCTCTCGGCGCTAGATTCACTGTGCGGCATCGTACCAATGTTTCATGCCATGGGCTGGGGACTACCTTTCGCCGCATCTATGCTCGGCTGTAAGCAGGTCTTACCTCACAAATTTATGACCCCGGATCGCTTGATCAAATTGATGTCAGATGAAGAAGTCACAATTTCCGCTGGGGTTCCGACTATTTGGCAAGGGGTTCGTGCAATTCTCGAATCTGATCTCGGCAAGAATTATGACCTGAGCAAGCTCACCAGATTGACCTGTGGCGGCTCGGCGCCACCCATATCCCTGATGCGCTGGTACTCTGAAACCTTAAATGTCGAAATGGTACAGGGCTGGGGGATGACCGAGACCAATCCACTGGGAACGCTTTCCCGCAAAGTGGCGAAGCGTTCACACCTTCGTCTCACCGAAGATCAACAGTTTGAAAATATCGCTAAGGCAGGCTTGCTGATGCCAGGGCTTGAAATAGAAATTTTCGACGACAAGTGGAATGCCCTACCACACGATGGAGAAACGGTCGGCGAGCTGCTCATTCGTGGGCCCTGGATTGCATCGGAATATTACAACGACCCACAGCCGGAAAAATTCTATGACGGTTGGCTCGTCACCGGTGACGTTGCAAAAATTGATGTGGAAGAATATTTGATCATTGCTGACCGATCGAAAGACCTGATTAAATCTGGCGGCGAATGGATTTCTTCTGTCGACCTAGAAAATTATATCGTGTCGCTGCCTGGTGTTTCACAGGCTGCCGTAGTGGCACAACCTCACCCCAAGTGGGACGAACGACCGGTCGCCCTGGTGATTCTCGTAGAGGGTGCTAAGGTCACTCAGGATTTGATCATGAGTCACTGCGTCGAGATCTTTGCTAAATGGCAGCTTCCCGATGAAGTGATCTTTGTGGAACAAATCCCTCTCACCTCTACCGGCAAAATTGACAAGAAAACGATTCGCGCACAGCTAGCAGAGCAACACTACAAGTTGCCCGATTTACGCGCCGTATAGTCCGTCGAGTCGTGAGTGATCATCGTCACACAGAAGCTCTGCGCGGATTACTGCAAAAAAGGCTAGCGCGATTTCAGCCAAAACATGCAGATGACATCGCTAACAATACGGCTTTACTTACTCCAGCGGCGGTCGCCTTAACCATCCTGAACGATGGCGGAAAACCCAGTTTGATCGTGACCCGCCGGACGCCAAAGCTCAAGGACCATGGTGGTCAATGGGCACTGCCAGGGGGACGTGTGGACCCGGATGAAACAGCTATTTTTGCAGCACGCCGCGAGCTTCATGAAGAGATTTCGCTGCGTCTGACGGCTAATGCTATGATCGGCACACTAGATCAATATGCCACCCGTTCTGGTTACCTAATCACACCGGTGGTTTTTTGGTCGGATGCAACACCCAACGATCTGACACCGTCGCCTGACGAGGTCGAATCCATTCATATGTTCAGCTTTAATGAACTACAACGAACAGATTCACCTAACCTGGAAACGATCCCGGAAAGCGACCGACCCGTATTGTCGATGAATTATCTGGACGATGTTATTTACTCACCAACCGCGGCCATACTGTATCAATTCCGCGAAGTCTGTTTATTCGATAACCACACTCGTGTGGCGCACTATGATCAGCCCGTCTTCGCCTGGAAATAGGTGCATAGAAATAAAGCTCTAATGGAAACCCAATATGTCCGATGATTTTTATGTGGTAGCGGCCAAAAGTGAACTCACCGAGGGCGCCCAGCTGTACGTTGAACTCAATGGCGAGGAGATTCTGCTGTGCCAACACAACGACCAGTATTTTGCCGTCGCCTATTTCTGCAGCCACGCCGAGTTTAGCCTTGAGGGGGGGTTTATTCGCAATGGTTGCATTACCTGCCCTTATCACGGTGCAGAATTCGCCCTGGAAGATGGTAGCGTTCAAGCGCCACCGGCTTTTGAACCGATCAAAACCTACCCCATCAAAATCATTGATGACACGATCGCGGTCAGTGCCACAGCGAAATGAGTGCCACAGCCAAATGAGTGCCACAGCGAAATGAGTGCCACAGCGAGATGAAAAACCCAAAAGAAATAGACGTTGCAGAAGAACTGCTCGATATTCTGGAATTGGAAACCATCGACTCAAACCTGTATCGAGGCCGCAACGATTCTGTGCATCGCCAACGCTTGTTTGGTGGCCAGGTGCTCGCACAAGCCGTGGGCGCCGCGATCAATACCGTTGATGAAGACCGCCCCTGTCACTCTGCTCATGGCTATTTCCTGCGCCCAGGAAGTCCAGATTTACCCGTACTGTATCGAGTAGAGAGGATCAGAGATGGCCGTAGTTTTACCACTCGCCGAATCGTCGCCCTCCAAAAAGGTGAAGCCATTTTTAGCATGGACGCCTCATTTCAGGTGGTTGAGTCTGGTCTTTCCCACCAGATGCCGATGTCGGACGTACCCTCGCCAGACGAGTTAGAAGACGACGTTATCATCGCAATACGCAACGGGGTGACGAACCCTTGGCTGTTGCGCCAAAGACCCTTTGAGATGCGCTCAACTGCACAACTGGCTGAGCCACAAAAAAACCGATTTGAGAATCCTGTTTGGATCAAGTTTCGCACGCCCTTGAATAAGCCCTTGAATAAGCCCGTGCAGAAAGCCCAGAGATACCGTAAAGAATTGCTTGCCTATGCATCAGACATGGGATTTGTCAGTACGTCATTCCTGCCACATCAAGAGCAACTGTCACAAAATAATATTCAAATGGCTAGTCTGGACCACGCACTTTGGTTTCATCAAGAGGTCAATATCACGGACTGGCTGCTATACCTCAAAGCGACTAACAATGCCGAAGGGGCGCGAGGCTTTAGTCGCGGCGCATTTTATACAATTGACGGCGTACTCGTGGCCTCAACGATGCAAGAGGGTTTGATGCGGGTCCATAATTAGCGACTGACCCATGCTGGTAAAAGGCCCGACGCTTTAAAACTCTCGATCTCTCTAAGATATCTTTCATCACCCCACGCCTCATACTCGCTGGTACAGGCGTACACATACTTGATTGCGTGTTCCAGGTCCAAGCGCGGGGGTACAGGTAATGCGTGCTCAAAGTCAGGCGCATCAAGCACAAGATACGCTGCACGCAAGGCGGCCGACAACGCGGCGACAAGCTCAGCTTCAGACAAATAGGCGCGACAAGCGCGTGCCGCTTCCGTTGCGGTCACGAGGTGCAGCGCAAAAAAATTACGAGTCCCTAGATAAACATCAAGACTGGCACTGGCACAATCAGCAAGCGTTGTTGAAACAGGCTCCGGATAGATATTCCGCTCGACTAGTGCATTAAGCCCGTCGCCAAACGGACCACTGACTATCCCAACCGACAGGTCCGCGCAGAGCACTTCAGTCACATGCTTGGCTTGAATCGGCGCTTTCAGTTGCGGCGAAAACGGCGATGTCATCCAGTATGCCAGTGCCGAGGCGACTTCCAGTTCGTGCTGATTGTTGAGCGCAAAACCCAGTCGAATCAGGGGATGAAATGCACCTGTTGCCAGAGATGGAAAGAGCCCGGGAAGGTGTTGTTGAACGACCGATTGTATACCCCGACTTACAATCGCCTCGAGCAACAGTAACCTCATACTGGCGAAAGCTTCACTGCGTCCTCTTCCTTCTCGCAGCTGCGCAACTTTTGGACCCATCTCAACCGGGCGTAGGCGTTGGCTATAGGTTGCCTGAAAGGCGCGCAGATCTTCTTCAGAGCCACCGAGCGAGGCCACAGCAGAAAGCGTCATCGGTAAGTGGTCGCTATTATAAGAAGGCAAGTAATGGGGGTCGTATTGCCAACCCGCATCTAGCAGCTGTTTAAGCACGGCTCTCATCGGTAAGCGCCAACAGATGTGAGGCTTCTACTCTACGGAACGCAACTCAATTAATAAAGTTAATTATTTACTATATGGGTAGCGCAAAGAAAGTTTGCGGTTAAATCACTATTTGTGAACTTTTTGTCGACTTTTTGCGGACTACGTCACACTTTGACAGTCAATTTTGTCATCTAATAGCGCTCCCCATGGAAGGCCTATAAAAAAAGGGCTACAAAAAAAGGGCTATAACAATGAAAAATCATAAGCTAGAAATCTATCTCGACTCCTACGATAGCGTGCCCTTCGTCACTGATATGACCGAAGATGGCCCTCTAGAAAGTCGTATTCGCGACTGGCTGCAAACCCAAACCGGCAAAACCATCGACATCGAGAAGCATCTTAAAGTTGAAGACGTGGGTCACTCCCGCGTAACGAAACACTTTGAGGCGACCCGCTTGAGAGTAAAACTGGCCTAAGGCTAAAGCGAGGTCTAAATCTTACCGCGACGCATCTGGTCTCTCTCGATAGACTCAAACAAAGCCTGAAAATTACCTTCTCCAAACCCCTGATTGCCTTTTCTCTGGATCAACTCGAAAAAGATGGGACCAATCTGATTTTCAGTAAATATCTGCAATAGTATCCCGTCATCGGCGCTGCCGTCGATCAAAATACCCCGCGCCTGTAACCGTGCCAGGTCTTCTGTATGCCCCTGCACCCGGTCCGCAATACCATCAAAATAGGTATCAGGCGTTTGTTGGAATTGAACCTGATTGTTGCGGATTGTATCAACGGAGCGATAGATGTCGTCGGTGCCGAGCGCAATGTGCTGGATACCCTCGCCCTTATATTCCTGCAGATATTCTTCGATCTGAGACTTATCATCGGATGATTCATTAATCGGAATACGGATTTGTCCGCAAGGGCTAGTCATGGCTCGACTCGTTAAGCCGGTCACCTGACCTTCGATATCAAAAAAGCGCACCTCTCGAAAGTTGAACAGATCCTCATAGAAGCTCGCCCATTTTGACATCATGCCGCGGTTCACATTATGCGTCAGATGGTCAACGTAAGTGAGTCCCGTGGACTGGAAAGCCCCATTTCCCTCAGTAGGGTCAATTTCAACAGACTCAAAGTCGACGTCATAGATCGTGTTTTCACCGTAGCGGTCAACCAGGTAGAGTCGACTACCGCCAATACCTTCGATTGCTGGAATGTTCAGCTCCATTGGCCCGACATTGCCCTGAACCGGCGTTGCGCCTTTTTCTACTGCGCGGTTAAAAGCAGCACGGGCATCTTTAACTCGAAAAGCAATGGCACAAATAGAAGGGCCATGAGCAGCCGCAAACGCCTGAGCAAAGCTATGCGGCTCAGCATTGATGATGAAATTGATATCACCCTGAGAATGGCGGGTTACGTCCTTACTGCGGTGCCGTGCAGTCACTGGAAAACCCATGCGTTCAAACAACAGGCGTAAATGCGCAGGATCCGGCGACGTATATTCAATGAACTCAAACCCATCTGTTCCCATTGGGTTTTCAAAGGGGGGGGGGTCAAATGAAGGTTCTTCTACTGTGTCATTTTCTACTGTGGGATTCGCCATGTTGCTGCCTTCTTACCATTAACTGAGGACGCTATTTTACAAAAAGACTTGAAGAGACATTTGTTAATTTGCCCCCCGATTTCCGCAAATATTAGCGCTATATCTACTTTTTATAGATATTATTGAAGTTTTCCCCTACATATTGAGAACGGTATGGATAAAACTGATCTTCAAATCCTAAAACATCTGCAAGTTGACGCAAGGCTCAGCATGGTTGAGCTCGCCGATCGTGTGAACCTCAGCCAAACGCCCTGCGCGCGCCGCGTCCAGAACCTGGAAAAATCAGGTGTCATCGAGCGGTACGTTGGTCTACTGAATCACAAAAAGGTCGGCTTGCCAGTGAATGCCTTTGTAGAGTTATCACTAAAGCGCGAGGATGCTCAGGTGGTCCCCGAATTTGAATCAGGGTTGGCGCGGTTTCCAGAAGTCATGGAGTGCTATGCGCTATCTGGCGGGCATGACTACCTGTTGCGTGTTGTAGCACCGGATCTAGATGCCTATCACAGTTTTTTGAAAGAAAAACTCCTCGCTTTGCGGGGCGTTGAGGGTTTACAAACCAGCTTCGCCTTGAGCCGTCTGATCTATCGCACGCAGCTACCCCTTAATCACCTACCGGTCAGCGCTCATTAAGTAATTGGCGAAAGCGTCCAAGATGCTTTATTTTACCCCCACAAAAATTCGAGTCTAATTAGGGGGAAATTATGAGTGTGGAAGGAAAAGTAGCGATTATCACAGGTGCTGGCGGCGGTCTTGGCAGAGAACACGCCCTGTTGCTAGCCAAACATGGCGCAAAGATTGTCGTCAATGACCTTGGTGGTAGTGTCGATGGTTCGGGTGAAAGTGATGCAGCCGACCTGGTTGTTGCCGAGATAAAGGCCGCCGGCGGTGCCGCTGTCGCCAATAAGGATTCTGTATGCGACAAAGAAGGTGCCAAACGGATAGTTGAAACTGCCGTCGCCGAATTTGGCACAGTTGATATCCTGGTCAATAACGCCGGTATTCTGCGAGACAAATCGTTCAAGAAGATGTCTCTGGAAGAATGGGACCTGGTGGTCAACGTGCATCTCAACGGTAGCGCTTATGTCACATGGCATGCGTGGCCAATCATGTATGAGAAAAATTATGGACGCGTTATTTTTACAGCTTCCGTATCCGGAATTCTGGGTTCATTCGGCCAGTCTAACTACGGCGCGGCAAAGATGGGTATGGTCGGCCTGATGAACAACCTATCCCGTGAAGGTGCTTCTCACAATATTCACACCAACTGCTTGTCACCTGGGGCCGCGACCCGCATGACAGCCAGCGTGCCCGGCAGCGAAATCGACCTGGACAAGCCTGATCCTCGCAATCACCCGTCCCTTGTAAGCCCGGTAATCCTCTATCTTGCTTCAGAGGAAGCACCCAATGGCCGCATCATTCAGGCGGCTCGAGGTAAGTTTGCCAGCGATATGGTCTATGCCAACACTGGCATTGATCTCGGTCATGACTTTACGGCCGAAGATTTTATCGATCGGGCAGATGACGTGCTTGATATGAGCGATGCCGCACCGAAAACGGTCTTCTGGCGTTAACCAAGAGTGGACCTAAAACAGGGCGGCGCATTCAGCATCGCCCTCACTCTCATTTTCAACTCTCACCGTCAAATCTCGCGCATTGCATGTCACGCGCCTCGCGGCTTATCATTCCCGAGTTCTTCTCGACACAACAATAATCTGAACCGAGAAAATTCATGAGTCACTCGCTGCGTTACCCGTCTTTGTTAGTCGTTTTTCGTGCTGCTTTCTTAGCACCACTGGTAGCACCATTGACCACTATCGCGGCTGAATCAGATTCGACCAGTATTGAGTCCATACCCCTTAAAGCCCAATCTACACGCGTGCGTTACGCGGCAGAGGATGTGCAATGGTCAGGTACATCTGTCACCGTCATCGATCAAGCAGAAATTCAAGCAACCTATCGACGCACCTTAGAAGATCTGGAAGGCTATATTCCTGGAATGGTGATAGATCCCATTAGTAGCACACCTCAGGGCGCAGCGATCGGCCTCCGCGGCATTCATTCCAACAACCCATCAAAGGGGTTCGAGCCTGCTGTAGCCGTATCTATTGACGGTGTTTATGTCGGTACGCATGCCGCGCAAAATCAAACCTTGTTTGATTTTGAACAAATAGAAATCGCCCGCGGACCACAAGGAACCTTTAACGGGGCACCAGCCGAGGGCGGATCAATCAACATGATTCGTTCCAAACCCACCGGAGAGCTTGGCCTTAAAACTCGAATCAGCGCTGGCGAGTTCAACGGTAGAGATTTAGATGCAGTATTAAATTTCCCAATCATCGAAGGACTCGCAGGGAAATTAACGATTAACCACCAAAAACGCGACGGCAAAGATCTCAAAAACACATTCAGTAATCGCCGGGAAAATGGCATCGATCGCACTGCATACGCACTTTCGCTGCTATGGCAAGCGAGGGATGACCTCGCAGTCCAATACACGGCTGACATGGACCGCGATGATTCCGACACACCCGGGTTATTAAACTTTAGTGGAGTAAATGATCTCGTCTGCATACCTGATCCGAGCAATCCATCCACAATTGCAAACTGCGCTAGCGTTATCGATTCTCGCTTACCGGAAAGTAATAACCCACAACGCGTCCTGCAAAACTTTTCAAACAAACGTGAATTTGACTCGGACAGCCAAATTTTACGTATTGATGCCGAGTACAAGAACCACCAGATCACGAGCATTACAGGCGTACGAAATACCAAAGAACAATTCTCACAGGACTTTGACGGTACTTCCGTCGACAAGTTTTCGTCTACATTCGCCTCAGACTACGATCAAATGTCAACGGACCTTAAGGTCTCAGGTCAGTACTCGGATAACCTTAGCTATACTGTTGGCGGGTACTACCTGCAAACCGAGTACGACTTAACGCGCAACGACTTTTTTCTCCTCGACACGCTGATAACAGCAGGCCGAGCTATTCCAACACCCTTAACTGGACAAACCCGCACTATCCAAAGCAGACAAGAATCAAGCACCTTGTCTGCATTCGGCTATGTAAAATACCAGTACGACGAACAATGGATGCTGGATGTGGGTATGCGGTTTGCTCGTTTTGAAAAAGATTTTGATCACCGCATTTCAGGTATTGACCGGGTGCTCTCGGCGCAATTCCCCAACACCGACGAGGTGATTTTCGGCGATAAAAAATTCAACGAAATTGCCGGGCATCTTGGGGCTACCTATAAAGTGGATGAGTCAGCCATGGTCTATAGTCGTTATGCCGTCGACCATACCCCTGGGGGGTTCAATGACCAGGCACTCAGCGTGCTCTCTGCTGAAAACCACGAAACCACGACGACTCAGAGTCTGGAACTCGGTATGAAGAGCCATTGGATGGATGATCGACTGCGGCTCAATATGGCGTTTTATAACAATTATCAGCAGGATAAGATCCAGCTCTTTGCGGATCGAGTGGCCAACGGCAACATTGAATACCGCTACGACAACATCAGCGATATAAAGGTACGAGGTTTCGATCTTGAAATGGAATACGCCGCGACTGACAACCTCTATCTGCGCGGCAGTTGGGGACACATTGCGAACAACTACTCCTTCTATCGCGTACCCGATCTGACGCTCCCAGGTGAAGTTCTAGATCTTCAGCTCGAACCGGAGCGATCGCCTGAAAATACACTCTATTTGAACGGTCGATACTCGATTCCATACCGCTGGGGTGCGTTCAGACTATTTGCAGGCTATCGATTCTTTGATTCATATCACAGCAACCCTGCACTGGCGACGGGAAAGGTCCGCCGCCATTCAACCTGGGACGCCTCAATCGAATACGCCTGGGACGACTATCAAGTCCGCTTGTTTAGCCAGAATATCAATGACAAACGTTTTATTGTGAATATCGATCAATCTTTTGATGCTCAGTACGTCCCGCTACTGTCTAACATTACGGCAACACAAGGCATCGCCACAGTCGCGAACCTGAACCGTGCAAGATATACTGGACTCGAGTTTGTCTGGACACCTGACCTCAGCAGATAGGGCAACGCCAGGCAGAAGCCAGACTAACAAGCGACAGCAGGAGCTGATAAATGATTTGCCCCAAGTGCGAACATGACCTGGAAGTAGTCTCTTTCAATGGTATCGAAGTTGATCGCTGCACGAACTGTATCGGTATCTGGTTCGACCATCGCGAACAGGATGAACTCAAGAAACTACAGGGTGCAGAAGCGATTGATATTGGCGATGAGTTCGTTGGTGCAAAGTACGACCATATTCACAATATCAGCTGCCCGAGATGCGATATTCCTCTCCATACGGTCGTTCATGAGGCTGCGCTGGAAATTCACTTTGAACGCTGCCCGCAGTGTAAGGGTAGTTTTTTTGACGCCGGTGAATTTAGTGACTACCTGGCAGAAGAAATCTTCGACGAATTTCAGCAAGTTATGAATGATCTCGACTCACTCGAAAGCGGGCAGAACCTCGTCGATAACTAGTCGGGTCTGTTCCGCCATATCGGCACCACCCTCGCTCATGGGTATGAGCACAAACTTTGAACAACCCTCATCGATGTACTCCTGAACTCTTTGCACAATTGCGGCCGCATCTCCCACCACCATAAACCTCGATGGATCTCGCTTCAGCCGAGCAGATAGGGCGTCAGAAGTACGTTTAGCTGCAGGGTCTTGCACCGCACCCAATCGGAATGAAAAGCTAGCACCGTAGTGATCATCATCAATGCTTCGACCGGTGTGCTTCAATGCTTCTTTAATACCTCTCACCATGACACCCGCTTGTTCCGGGGAATCTAGCCCACCCAACCAACCCGTACCGACACGCGCGGTTCGCTGCATGGCGACCTCGCTAGAACCACCAATCCACAGGGGTAGGTGGCCATTGGCCGGCTTGGGCGAAATCGTTGCGTCAGTGTATTGAAAGAATTCACCCTCAAACGATACCTCGTCCTCGTGCAAGAGCCGCGAGACCAACTCAAGGGCTTCATCGGCTTTCTTGCCGCGCCGCTTCGTCGGCGTACCAGAAGCCACATAGTCCTGAGAAAGCGCACTGCCTAATCCAAAAGCGGGTAGTAGACGACCATTACTCAGCATATCGATGGTAGCGCACTGCTTTGCAACAATGAGAGGGTCTCGCAATGCAATCGAGGCAACATTGAAGCCAAACCGAATCTTCTTTGTCGCGCCAGCGATCGCCGCCATCGCTGCAAAGCACTCCAACATAGGTTCTTTGGAGATAAGTCGGTCAGTTTGCCAAACTGAATCCACGCCACCGTCTTCACATTGTTCAATCCAGCGCCAGTACCCACTGGCATCTTCAAATGGAAACCGCGATAAACCTAACCCAATTCCGATCGCCATAGCACTCCTTATCGTTCCGCTCTAGGCAGCCTTGTTCCGCTCTAGGCGGCTTTATTCTGCTCTAGGCAGCCTGATCAAACGTTGATCATAAGAGAATATAAATAGATTACAAATGGAATACTAATCGAGGTTGGCCAGTCGATAGGCAGAAATAGTATCCTCCGCTTTTAAAATGAAAGCGTGAAGCATCCAATGCGAGCAATTGTCTGCACAGAGTTCGAAAGTCCCGACAAAATTCAGGTAACAGAAGTTGACGATCCGGTACCGGGTGAGGGCGAAGTCCTGGTCCAAATAAAGGCCACCGGGCTCGGCTACGTTGACGCTCTCACAGTGGCGGGGCTGTATCAGATTAAACCCAGCTTGCCGTTTACCCCGGGCAACGAGATTGCCGGCGTCATTACAGCCCTCGGCAGCAAAGTTAAGCATCTACGCACCGGCCAGCGTGTCCTGGCCATGCCCAGTCAGGGCGGTCTAGCGGAGATGGTTGCGCTAAATGAAAGCCGCTGCCTGCCAATTCCTGAAGTTCTGAGTTTCGAAGCGGCGGCTTCTTTTCTCGTCAACTATTGCACGGCGTACCACGGCCTCACCGATTGCGGCAAATTGAAGGCTGGTGAACGGGTATTGGTTCTCGGTGGCGCAGGTGGTGTCGGTGTTGCGGCGATCGATGTTGCCAAAGCAATGGGGGCGACGGTTATTGCGGCTGCTTCGACCGAAGAAAAACGCGCAGCCTGCCTACAGTATGGTGCTGATGCGACCGTGGACTACACCAAGGAAAACTGGCGCGAGGACCTCAAGACCCTATTGGACGGCAAGCCTCTGGACGTTGTTTACGATCCAGTCGGTGGGGACTTCTCCGAGGCGGCATTGCGCTCACTGGGCCCTGGCGGGCGGTTTCTGGTAGTGGGTTTCGCGACAGGGGAAATCCCCAAAGTACCCCTTAACCTGGCCCTCCTGAAGCGTTGCTCGATTGTCGGTGTTAATTGGGGAGGTCATATTGCAGCAAACCCCACGGCATCCAAACCGGTCACGACGACCTTGTTAGAATGGATCGCTGCTCGTAAACTCAAGCCAGCAACCCGAAATGGCAAAGAGATGATCGCACTTGAAGATGCCGGGATTGCCATGATGAAGATGCTAAACCGGGAAGCCATCGGTAAGATTGTGATTGGCATAGGAGAATAGTATGACGGCGATCACGCCCTTTAAGATCGACATTAGCGAAGCGGATCTCGCTGACCTTAAAACTCGTCTGAAGATGACGCGGTTTCCAGATAAAGAAACACCCTCAGATTGGTCGCAGGGCATTCCCCTCGAATATATGCAGCAGATCAGAGACTATTGGCTCAATGATTATGACTGGCGCGAGCGAGAATCGAAGCTGAATCAATGGCCAGGATATACGACTGAAATCGACGGCCTCAGCATCCACTTCCAACATATTTTATCCAAACATGAAGATGCAAAACCCCTGTTATTAACCCACGGTTGGCCGGGCTCACTGGTAGAATTTCAAAAAGTTATCGTTCCACTAACGGATCCAACCGCTTTTGGAGGCGATGCGGCCGACGCCTTCCATTTGATCATTCCGAGCCTGCCCGGCTTTGGCTTTTCAGGCAAGCCTACCAGTCCCGGCTGGGGTATTGATGCCATCGCGACTGCGTGGAACACCCTGATGCTAAGACTGGGATACGATAAGTATTTGGCCCAGGGCGGCGATTGGGGTTCGATCGTGACGACTCAAATAGGCGTTCAAAACCTGGGTAATTGCGAGGCCATTCACGTCAATATGCCTGTCGTGGGACCAGACCCCGAGACTATGGATAGCCTGACTGATCTCGAAAAGAAGGCACTGGCGGATCTGACGTTTTATCAGAACCACGATTCAGGTTATTCAAAACAACAGGCCACACGCCCGCAAACTCTCGGCTACGGGCTGGCAGATTCACCTATCGGCCAAGCAGCCTGGATTATGGAAAAATTCTACCAGTGGATGGATTGCAACGGTCATCCTGAAAATATCGTCAGCCGGGACGAATTGTTGGATAACGTCATGTTCTATTGGCTCAACGACGCTGGTGCTTCCAGCGCCAGAATCTACTGGGAGAGCTTTGGCAACATGTCTCAAGATCCTGTATCAATACCTTCTGGCATTAGCATCTTTCCCAAAGAGATCTTCAAGACATCGGAGCGCTGGGCTAAGAAACGCTTTGTCGACCTTAGTTATTTCAATGTACTGGAAAAAGGTGGACATTTCGCTGCTTTCGAACAACCAGAGATCTTCGTCGATGAAGTCAGAGCGGCTTTCCGGCCACATAGAAGCTAGCTCACGACCGTCTTATCGGGCCATTTTTAGCACCATTTAATCGTAAACCTTGGTACAGTTATGGCCGATTTAGGGCACCTGGCCAGATCGCATCAGATTTTGGCCTGATCTCACCTTTTCGAATTTTCTGCGTCACTTAAAATTACGTCCTTTTGCGTAACACGCATTAGAGCGGACCCAATTATATGGGACCCAATAACTGGAGGAGAAAAATCCATGGCAAATATCATTTTTGTATCGCACGAAGGCGAAAAAACCACCGTAGCAGCTGATGACGGCATGTCTATAATGAATGCAGCTCTCGACAATGGTGTCGCTGGTATCGATGCAGATTGCGGCGGCGAATGTTCCTGCGCAACCTGTCACGTGCTGATTGATGAGGCCTGGGTGGGTAAATTAGCAACACCTTCTGAAGGTGAGGAATCTATGCTTGATCTGAATCCAGACCGTGAAGCTCGTTCACGTCTGTCTTGCCAGATTCCTGTTTCTGACTCCCTGGATGGCATTGTCGTAAACTTGCCTGAATTCCAGTATTAATCAGCTCTTACCTGAATAGACCAAACTATTAATAGAACAAACCATCAGTCCTTAAAAAATCAGCCGCTTAAATGCGGCTATTCTTTATTTCGGAACCTTCTGTTACTTGCTGGCGAAAATGCTTATTCGCGTACATCTTCTGATCCGCAACGCTCACCAGTTCCTCCGGTGCCAATCCGTCCTCGGGGTAGTGCACGACACCTATAGATGCACCGACCTTAATATCCGCATCCCGCCAGCGCACCGGTTGCTCGCACAACGAGCGCACCCGATCAACCACGTGGGTGACATTCGACTGGGTCGGGTTATCAAGAATAATGGCGAACTCATCGCCGCCCCAGCGAGCCAATAAATCACCACCACGTATCGCTAAACGAGCCCTTTTGGCTAGTTCAATCAGAAAGTAGTCGCCCGCACGGTGGCCATACTCATCGTTAATATCTTTAAAGTTGTCGAGATCTAAATACAGCAACACGAAGCAGCCGCTGTTACGACGGTTATACTTGTCGCAGAATCGCCCCAGCAAAAAATCAAACTGGCGGCGATTCGCGATACCCGTCAATTCATCCACCATTGCAAGGCGTTGCAATGCTCGACGCTGATACAAAATGGTTGCAACACCAACGCCCAATAACAGCCCCAACACCCAACCAACCAACCGCCAGGTACTGAGCAGTGGGTCATTGAGATCGGATTTCGCAGACAGTGCCAATTCCCAACGCCCTCCGGGCACAGCGACATCCACCCTTTGGGATTGTAGATCCTGAAATTCCATTCCATCACCGTAAAGCAGTTTTTGGCTGGTACCGCTCACCGTCCGGATAGATAAACTACCATCAGCAAGCATCCTGCTCGCTGCGATTTCTGACAAATAGGATTCCACATCGATCACTGTCGACAGTAATCCCCAATATTCACCGAGAACTCTGATGGGCATTCGAAAAACGAGCGCCTCTCCGCCCTGCAGGAGTTCTATTGGTCCGGAAAGTACGCCCTTGGTGGTATTGATCGCAGCAAGTACGTCAGGCCACTGGGCCGGCACATCTCGATAATCGATACCAATTGCTGTCCGGTTTCCTTCTTCCGGATAGACGAATGCAATGCGAGTGCCCTCAGCAAGACCGAAGTTGCGCACATACTTAGTATTGGCATGAAGTGCCGCGAGCATCGCGATCAATTCCTTTCGATCAATCTGACCCGATTTAGCCTGGACATAGGCCGTCAAGCCAAGACTTCGAAAAAGCAGAGAATTCAATGACTGATCAATCTTCTCCCGAACGGTGTAAAGATCATTGCGAAGATCAATATTAATCGCCATTTGATTTGAATAGCGCTGCGTTTCAAGCGTTTGCTCAGTGAATAATCCGACGCAAGCAAACAATACGAGGCCCAAAACGAAGGGCAATTGGCTATTCACAAAATCCTGGCATCGGGATGAGAGCATTTGTACTTGTGGGTCTTTTTGGTTAAGGAGGTTTTCGTTAAGGATAGTTGGGTTTCAAAGCCTTTGCGCGCGCCCGGCTAACGACAAATATCGCAGTCAGCCGATTTGAACCGCAAGCCGTCAACGTCGCATTGACCCTCAATCGCGTGCCTCACCCAGCACCCCTAGCAATAACTTGTTTAATGAAATTCACATGGCTAGAGACAAACAAGTCAGACACGACAAGATTTTCAATCCGGCCATCCTTATCAACCAGAAACGTCGCACGACGCACGCCCATACCAAACATGCCGTCAGCACCATAGGCCTTAATGACCCGTTTACTGGCGTCAAACAGTAATGGGAAAGGCAAATTAAACTTGTCCTTAAACTTAGTGTGACTCGAACTAGACTGTGGCGAAATACCAACGACCTGCATATCGACATCCAGAATTTCATCATGCATATCGCGAATACTGCAGGCTTCTGCTGTACAAATCGGGGTAAAGTCAGCCGGATAGAAATATAGAATCAGCGGCCCTTGTTCCAACAAACTGGCGAGTGTTACCAGCTGACCCGACTCGTCGGGGAGCGAAAAATCCGGTGCCTGGTCGCCTTTCTTCAGCACCTGGAAAACCCGAACTTACCTTGATCGATGACGGGATCACCCTTGTGATGGGTCATTTTTCTTTCCTAGTTATTTTATGGCCATAGTATCCATACCCCTGTCTGATTGGAATGGCTGCGCAAAACTGTGAAACAATAGCGATCTTCGACCAACAACAGGCTAACAGCCTTGGGAGACACCAATATGGAAGTCTATGACGCCATGCGAACAACATTCGCCGCTAGAGACTACACAGATGACCAGGTTGACGATGAGACTTTACAACGGATTCTGGACAACGCCCGGTTTGCACCCAGTGGTGGTAACCGCCAGGGTTGGCGGGTCATCGTCGTCAAAGACAAAGCCATTCGGCGCCAGCTAAAAGAAGCGATGGCGCCGACCATCAAGCAATACAAAGCTCAGGCGGGTAATGGCGAGACGCCGTTTAATAGCATTAATCCAAGCAACGTCGCTACAGCAACCATTGAAGCAACCTCAGCTGAATTCCCTCTCGTCGATGACCTGGAGTCTGCGCCCGTTGTATTGGTGGTGTGTGTCGATCTCAGCTTAGTCAGCAGCTTTGACAAAGACTTGCCTAGAGTGGGCGTTATATCCGGTGCTTCCATATACCCATTTGTATGGAACATTCTCCTCGCAGCCAGAAACGAAGGTCTTGGCGGCGTTCTCACCGCATTTCTGGCTCATCAGGAGCCAAAAGCCAAAGCCATTCTCAACCTACCTGATTATTTTGCGGTGGCATCGATGATTGGCATCGGCAAGCCTAAAAAGCAGCTCACAAAATTGCGCCGCAAGCCAGTTGAAGAATTTGCGCGTATCGATTGTTGGGACGGCGCCGTCTTTCCGACATAATACGTCGCCATGAGAGACCCCAAAACCATTATCGTCTGCGCCCTTTATCATTTCGTAAAGCTGCCCCATTATGCCGACCTCAAAGTACCGCTACTGGCACGTATGAAAGAAAACCATATACGCGGCACTTTGCTCCTCGCCCATGAGGGCATCAACGGCACCATCGCAGGCACTCAAACAGCGATTGATGACCTGTTAAATTACCTGACGGCAATGTCAGAATTCAAAGCCATGACTTGGAAAATATCCCAGGATGAGGACATCCCGTTTTATCGAAGTCGGGTAAAGCTCAAAAAAGAGATTGTCACCATGGGGGTCGAAGATATCGACCCCAACGATATTGTCGGGACTTACGTTGAGCCCAAAGATTGGAATGACCTCATCAGTGACCCTGACGTCACCGTTATCGACACACGTAACGAATACGAGATAAACATCGGCACTTTCCAACATGCCAAGAACCCACACACTACTTCCTTTCGTGAATTCCCAGAATATGTAAAAGATAATCTCGACCCTGGCAAACATAAAAAGGTAGCGATGTTTTGTACCGGTGGTATTCGTTGTGAAAAATCAACCGCGTACCTGAAAGCGCTTGGTTTTGAGGATGTCTATCACTTGAAAGGTGGCATCCTAAAATACCTGGAAGATGTGCCTGAAGAGCAATCTATGTGGCAGGGCGAGTGCTTTGTGTTTGATAATCGCGTGACGGTCAATCATCAATTGGAGCCTGGCAGCTTCGATCAGTGCCATGCTTGCCGTATGCCAATCACAGAACAGGACAAAACGAATAATGCTTATCAGAAAGGCGTGAGTTGCCCGCATTGCATCGACACTCAAAGTGACGAGCAAAGAGCCCGGTTTCGGGAGCGACAACATCAAGTACAGCTCTCAAAGGCTCGCGGCGAAAGCCACATTGGATCTGATGCGCGCATCGCACAACAGGAACAAAAGTTAAACAAAGCTGCCCTCAAGGCCAAACAACAAAAACCACCAGGAAAGCGCCATGACAAACCTGACTAACAAAAATGTGTTCATCACCGGTGGCGGCAGTGGTATTGGCCTTGGCTGCGCCAAATATTTCGCTAGCCGAGGTGCTAACGTACTTATTATGGGGCGAAATGCAGAAAAACTCGACAATGCAGCTGCAGAATTAAAATCGGAATTTCCCGACGTTGATATCAAAACTCATAGCGGTGATGTCAGCATTGAAGCGGACGTACAGGCAGCGGTCGAAAAAGCCAGCACTGGCTGCCTCGATATCGCCGTCGCCAACGCCGGAATCGGCGGACTCGCACCCATCATGGTGACAGAGGGCGAAAGCTGGGACAGCATCATGCAAACTAACTTAAGCGGCACGTTTTACACCATCAAACATGCAGGCCGCGCGATGGCCAAAAGTGGCGGTGGCGCAATCTGCACTATCTCCTCAATCGCCGGCGTCCGAACGCATCGATTTATGGGTCCTTACTGCGTTAGTAAGGCTGGCATTGATATGCTGGTTAGAAATTGCGCTGATGAACTTGGCGTCGCCAATATTCGGGTCAACAGTGTTTGTCCCGGTTTGGTCGACACTGAAATTGCCGCAGGACTAATGACAACGGAAGATGTTCTTAAGGATTACCTTGAGTGCATGCCAATCTCTAGAACCGGCGTGGTAGAGGATATCGCCAATGCAGTGGGGTTTCTCTGTGGCCCCGAATCTAGCTGGATCACTGGCGTGACCCTGAGCGTAGATGGCGGTCATCACTTACGTCGGGGCCCCAATGTCGAGCCTTTCTCAAGAATGCTCTTCGGTGACGACGTGACCGAGGGGCGGATCTAGATTTACCAGCCGTCGTAATGGATGATTGTTGAGGCAGGTGGTCTTTTTGCTCGCTTGAAATCTGTCCCTTTTGTATACGCAACTGGGAGCAGCGCAACCTGTAAAATATCATCTGGAATATCTAACAACTCCGCCGCCAAATGACCATTAAATGTGTGCAGCGACGTTAAACAGGAGCCGAGACCGCGCGCCCGAAGCGCCAGTTGAAAACTCCATACTGCGGGGAAAATTGACCCCATCATGGCAGCCATCGCTGGAATTGGCGTACCTTCTGGCGGCTTACCCGTTAAGCAGGGGATCACATGGACGGGCGCGTGCTGGAGGTTCTCCGCAAGAAACATAGCAGAATCAATTACTCGGCCGGTTTGTACATCACCCGACTCCTGCGCCATTTTAGTTTGAGCAGCAAGATACTCGCCAGAGCCCATACGGTAGATTTCAGCCAATCGCTCTCGCTTTTTAGCATCTTCGACGACAATCCAACGCCAGCCTTGAGAGTTGGTTCCAGTGGGCGCCTGCTGCGACAAAGCAATGCATTCTTCTATCACTGTGCGCGGCACGGGTTTGTCAAAATCAAGTCGCTTACGGACCGCTCGAGTCGTCGAAAGCAAGTCATCGGTCATTTCCAGGTCAAAGTCCATTCTGCATTCCCCTTTTCATGTTCACTTTTACATTCATTTATAGAGTGACGGTTATGTTTGTCGCTGCTTCTAGCCATTATCTTTAAGCAGTCTAGGCAATAGTCTAAACACATCGACGTTAGTTCCCATGCCGACATGACTGCCGAGAATCTCATGGTGTTCGACGTCAGGACTCATATCATCAATGCAGGCTTTCCAGTTCACAACACCATCCAGCTTACTAAAGATCGCCCTCACCGGAACTTTGATCTCTACCTGCTGACGACTGCGCAAAAGTGCCGACATAGCGGCAGATGAGAGCCCAGTCGTTCTCTGGACCATTGGACCAAGATTCGAAGCGCCTGTACCACCCTTCACCGGAGAACCAATCGTAATCACCCTGGCGACTTTTTCTGGTGTATCCCGGGCAAGCTCCCTGGACAGAATACCGCCCCGACTCCAGCCTACCAGGCGAACTTTCTGGCCGTGTTTAGCCACCATTTCATCTAACAAAGACTGTAATTGGGGTAATAAACTCAGCATCGGTTTGCGATTGACACCCAGCCCCCAACCCACCGACTTATAGCCAATGCTATTCAAGAAGTATCGCAACACCGCAGTGGAACTGTCGTCCGCCATAAAGCCCGGCAGAACAATAACGGGCTCGCCCCGCCCTTTTTTAGCCTGCAGACGCAATAGCGGGAACTGCAGCATAAGCTGGCTGGCCTCGATCGCCGCGCGGCCTTCCAACATTCGCAGCAGCATGCCAGGTGGAGCAATGTGATCATTCATAGCAGTTTTCCTTACAATCGAGGATTGCATAACGCATTTAACCTTGTAAAGATAATAGCTTCGATCATGGACATTCTAGATGAGCCAGGAAAACACTCGAGCACGATTCGAATCTATTGCCCGCGCCGATGACGAAGACATTCGCATTGACGAGGCAGCACTCGTCATCGCGGCAGAAACAGATTCTGACGTGGATGTTGATGCTGGCATGGCATTCCTTGATCGAATGGCAGAGCGATTTGAAGCAAGCCAAGATACGAATGCCATGTTTGGTATTTCAATCGCCCGCCTTATTGACTTTATTCATGTGGATGAAAAGTTTAGTGGCGATGTTCGGGACTACTATGATCCGAGCAACAGCTACCTAAATCGAGTTCTGGAACAACGAGCCGGCATTCCGATTACGCTCGCACTCGTTCATATCAGCCTTGGAGAAAGATTGGATATACCGGTCTACGGCGTTAAATTTCCCGGCCACTTCTTAGTCAAGTACGGCAAAGAAAACAGATTAATCGTTGATCCTTTCGCCGGTAGAATTTTGAGCGAACCAGATTGCGGTACACTGCTAAAGCAGATTGCCGGAACCAAGGCAGTTCTTCAGCCTCACTATTTTGACACCGCATCTCGCAAGGACATCATGGTTCGCATCCTCGATAACCTGAAACAAACTTTCTGGCGGAAGAAGCAGTGGGACGAGAGTAAACGCTGCATCGAGCGACAGCAGTTGCTGCGGCCAGAAGAAGCTGAATATGCGGTGCAGCTTGGGGCGGTCTATGAAATGCAGGGAAATATTGCGCTGGCCCACCAGACTTACGCTCACATCGTTCAGCAGTCCGCCGATGAAAAAATACGCAAGCTGGCAAGCAAACGATTACTAGCAATGCAGTCTGGTAATCCAACGATTCACTAACGACTCTCTAGTGTGGTCGTCCTAACCGCCTGAAGTGTCTGTAAATAGGCATTATCGTCCAGTCTGGCCAAATGCTCGGCCTGTTGCAGGGCGTGGTACTTGGCATCTCGGTAGTTCGACATCGCAACATCTAAAAACCCAGCCGTACAAGCCGCATCAGGATCGTACATACGTGCCAGCGTTGTCGCCGCGAACAGTTCAGAACGATTTAATCTAGCCTCTGCGAGCTGAATGGCGAATGGATTCAAACTAATCCCATTGGCAACTTCCGAAAAGCCGATCTTGCCACTACGGCTAACACCCACCCTGTAGTCCGATACGAGTAAAATCAAGGCGCCAGCCGCCGTCGCATGGCCCGCACATAGCGACACAATTCGCATCCGACTTTTATATAGGTTCAATAGTAGCGCCCCCATACCCTGCATCATCGACTGCATCGGTTCACCGCCTGCTTGCATGATCGCCAGGTCGAGACCTGCAGAAAAAGAGCGCCCGTTACCCTCAATGACCAGGGTTTTGACATCCTGATTGGATTCAAGAAATTGCAGCGTTTGCAATAGCTGACCCAGCACTGTTGGCGTGATGATATTCAGTCCACCATCGTCGTATACCAGATGTGCAACCGCGCCGTTGATTTCGGTATTGATCATTATTGTTCTTCTTTTTACTGTATCGTGAAAGCCATCCTGAGCTTAATAATTGGGCCTATAAATTGAGCAATTCTAGGGCTGCAGTTGCTCGAATGGAGACACCCTCCTTCTGCTTTTCGAGATCAACGTCTCGATCCTTACCCATTGCACCCGTCAGATAACGCTTGTACACACCTTGACCGATTGCGGCCAGGCGCCAATGAGAAAATGCACGATAGTAATTGATCCGCGACAAATCCCGGCCTGTCTTGTTGGCATAGGTCTCACACAGTTGGTCGCGTGATGGATAACTACCAGCAGCAGTGGGATACTGATCACCTTCTCTGGTTTCAATTTCGCCCGGCGAAACCCAGTTATTGAGCAAATAGCCGACATCCGCCAACGGGTCCCCCAGGGTGCATAGCTCCCAATCGAGAATCGTTAGTACCGAATCATCTTTGATAATCATGTTACCCAGGCGATAGTCACCGTGAACGATTGCCGTATCGATCTGTTCAGGCATATCTTCTGCTAGCAGCCGTGCACTCTCTTCCATTTCCGGAATCTCATGGGTCTTTGAAGCGGCCCATTGCTTATTCCACCGTTTTAGCTGTCGTTCCAGATACGCATCCTTACGACTTAGATCGCCGAGACCCACATCATCAGGATTAATTGCGTGCAGGCGCGAGAGGATATCAATGACGTTCAAACCAATGCCTTGACGATCACGGACTGGCACGATTTCACCAATCGACGAATCATTCAGAACCAGACCATCAACGAAGTCCATCACATAGAAGGGCGCGTCATTGACTTCAAGGTCCCGACACAACCCCCATGTTTTGGGGACAGGTATGTCAGCATCTTGAAGCGCGTGGATAATTTTATGTTCACGACCCATATCGTGAGCGCTCTCAAGCACATGACCGAGCGGCGGCCGACGCAGAACATAACAAGCGCCCGCAGCATCTCGGCACATGTAGGTGAGATTGGAGTGCCCACCGGTGATCAGCGAATACTGAACCGGCAGCTGCAAGTTAGGAATGATTCCCACCAACCAGGCAGTGACGTTTTGCTCTTGAATACCATCAACCATACGTTACGCTTCTTCTGATGTTGTAGTTTGAGTTTGAGTTTGAGTTTGAGTTTGAGTTTGAGTTTGAGTTTGAGTTTGGCTATGGGCCAACAGCTCGTCATAGGTCTCTTGGATGAAAGCCGCAAATACATCTGGGTCCGGAACCATCTTCCGGCACGAATTAAACGAAATTGTAATTTGACCCCCATAGCTATAAACCGGGAAAATAATCCCCAGGCCGTCAAAAATTGGCCCTAAACCGAACTGTGTCACAAGTCTCGCGCCCGCCATATAGAGCGGAAACTGCGGTCCAGGCACATTCGTCACGACACAGTTAAATGCTTGAGAGACGTTTTCGGCCATCGCAAACTCCGTGTAGAGGCGAGTTGCCAGGGCAGCGGTTGTCGAGGGTATGAATTGACTAAAGTCTGTCATGAGTTTTGCACCCACGGCGTTAGTCATTTCTTTCGACGACATAGAGGCGTCATGAACATGAGCCAATCGCTGCCGCGAATCCTCGATGTCTGTACCCAGTCGTACCGTCATAGCAGCCACCTGATTACCCAGCGCGTGCTTACCTTCTGTAGCTCTGACTGAAATCGGTGCCATGGCCACCATAGTTGAAACTGGCAGTTCTTTCTTGCTCAATAAGTACTTGCGCAGCGCACCCCCCACGATGGTGAGCACCGCATCGTTCACCGTAGCGCCATCCACCAGGTTTTTAATTTCTTTGATCTTGGCAAGCTCAAAGCTACGCCCCTCCACAACGCGATGGCTGGAGACAACGCCACTAAAGCGCGTTCTGGGAATGTCAGCATTGATGCTAAATTTGCGCTCGGCCAGGCCTCGATTGAACCGACCCATAGCCGGCATCGCCTTCGCCATAACCTCAGCAAAACGAAACGGCTGTGTCATATTATTAATCTGCGCTCGGGTCATCAGTTCGAGCAGGTTCGGTTCTTTCTCTCCGTGCCAGGGCTGCTCTGGCGGTTCTGGCCTAGGTGGATAAGGCTCAAGACTATGGATGGCTTCAACGATGTCAGAACCCGACACGCCATCGATGCAGGCATGGTGGATTTTGGAAATCAATGCGTAACAACCTTTGGGTAGGCCGGGAACCGCATCCAGACCTTCAATAATCGTAAATTCCCAAAGTGGTTTTGTCAGATCAAGCGGGCGAGCATGGAGCCTCGCAGCCTGAATGCATAGTTGACGCCAGTCACCGGGCTCGGGCAAACGGATATGCCGCAAATGAAACTCAATATCAAAATCGCGATCTTCAATCCAGTAAGGATGATCCAGGCTAAATGGCACACTGACGAGTTTACGACGGAAGGTTTTTGCTAGATGAAGGCGGTCCTCAATAAAACCCAACACTGACTTAAAGCGCTGCACGCCGCCTTCTAGTTCCGAAGGGTCATAGATTGCAATGGCGCCTATGTGCATCGGGCTGCGTGGTGTTTCCGTATACAGAAAAGACGCGTCCTGACCTGTCAGCTGTTCCATCCTTACCCTCCCTTTTTGTTATTTAGCTGGAAGAATAACCCAGCTGTCATGCCGGATTCCATCAATCCTGCCGAATCACCCCGGATTGCCGCATTGCGTCGATTTCAGCGCTATCAAAACCCGCTTCTTTAAGGATTTCGGCACTATGTTCACCAATCGATGGGGCACGCTTGATCGTGACCTTGGCTATGCCTTCAACTTCAATAGGGCTATTAATGGTCCATTGATAGTCAGGGTCAGGATCTCCAGTGGGCACGATGATTTCGTTTTCAATCAGTTGGGCATCAGTGATTACGTCTTTGAGTTTTTCAACCACGCTGTAAGTCGCATCCTCCTCGTCCAGCGCCGTCACTACTTGCTGCAGAGTGAGCCGCACAAAGACCTCAGCAAAAGCAACGCGTAATTCATCGCGATAGGTCATAATGCCTTTCATATCCGCATAGCGTGGATCGACAAGCCAATCTGTTTTACCTAACGCGCGGCAAAGGAGTGGCCACTCCCGCTTTGGATTAGCACCAACCAACATAACGTAGCGACCGTCGCGGGTTTGATAGGACAATGTAAATGGAGAGCGAGGACCCTTTGCTTCCAGAAGCTCGCTGACATCGTAACCGGCGATGGCACCTTGCAGCGGCATCCCCATCGACCAGGCACCATTTGCTGCCAGGGAAGAGGTCACGAAGCTGCCCTCGCCCGTCTTTTCTCTTCTGTATAGCGCCATCATAATCGCGCCAAACATCGACATGGCACTGGCATGATCGCCGACCCCGCTGACGCCACTGGTCGGCGGTCCACCGAACGGCTTCATCATATCCATCACACCGGTCCGAGCCCACCAGGCGGCGACATCAAAGGCGCGACGACCGGCTTCTGGGCCACGATTGCCGTAGCCTGTTAGCTGTGCCAACACGAGGCGAGGATTAATGGCTTTCAAGGTATCGTATTCAAGCTGGTACTTTGCCAATTGTTGCAGATTGAAGTTCACGATCAGCACATCTGCCTTTTCTATCAGGCGGTGCAACATTTTCTGGCCATCAGCGCTCGTGATGTCGAGCGCCAGACTGCGTTTATTACGGGACGTCAAAAGCCAGTTGTAATTGGTGCGATAACGCGCCGCAAGGCCTCGGTATCCGTCGCCTGTAGGCGGTTCAAGCTTGATTACATTAGCGCCATAATCCGCCATCACAGTTGCCGCAGCAGGGCCTGCAACATATGACGCAGCATCAATAACCGTTAAATCCTCAAACATTCGCGCCCCTATCATTGCAACGTTTACCGAGAATCCATATCTTACCGCCTTAACAACACAACAAACCAAACTGATTGGAGTGCTACCCGTATGTACGATGAGTTCAAACAAGTCTGGGACAACTTAACCAGCCCAGGTCAACAGTTCGAAATCGCGGATGTGGCTGTGCGCGGTCAAACCGTCAAAGCATACGTTAATGCACCTCCCAGTCTACGCGAAGTCTGGCTCGCTTCCGCTGCCTTTGCCGATCGTGACTACCTCGTCTTTCAAGAAGAACGCTTGACCTACGAGCAAGCGCATCGGGATGTTGCCTCCATCGCCAACTGGCTAGAGGCGCAAGGCGTCAAGCAGGGCGACCGGGTCGCCATCGCCATGCGCAACTACCCCGAATGGCTACTGTGTTATTGGGCTTGCGTCAGTCAGGGCATCGGTGCTGTCGGCATGAATGCCTGGTGGATTGGCGAAGAACTCGATTACGCACTGGAAGACTCCACACCAAAAGTGCTGCTCTGCGATCAAGAGCGACTGGATCGATTTGACGAAATTAAATCCAAATTTCCAGACATTAAGGTCGTTGGTGTGCGGCTAAATTCACCGGTCGAAGGCGTGGTGCCCTTTTCTGAACTCACCGCGACTGGCGGCGATCTACCTGTTCGAACAGTCGATGGTGAAGAGGATGCGTGTATTTTTTATACGTCGGGTACAACGGGCAAACCCAAGGGCGCACAGCTCACCCATATGGGTTGCGTGAACAATATTATGAATCTCGCTTTTACAGCTGCGCAGTTCAGTACTGCCGCGGCCCTGGCTGCAGGAGAACCAGCGCCTAAACCTGAAGACGCGCCTATCGGCAGCGGACTGGTGACGACACCACTGTTCCACGTCACCGCCAACAACTGCCTGGCTCATGCCTTAACCTTAAACGGTGGCAAGCTGGTCCATATGTATAAGTGGGATGCTGGCGAAGCTCTCAAAATTATCGAGAAAGAAGGCATCACCAACCTGACCGGCGTGCCGGTTATGTCGCGCGAATTAATCTCCCATCCTGACTTCGCCAAATACAATACCAGTACGCTCCTGTCTGTCGGTGGCGGTGGTGCTCAATTGCAGCCCGACCTGGTAGGCAAAATCAACCAACAGGTGAAAACCGCGCGCCCCAGCACGGGGTACGGCATGACAGAAACCTGCGGCATTATCAGCTCAATAACCGGTGCGTACTTTGTGGACAAACCCGACAGTTGTGGTCCCGCTATGCCTAACTTTGAAACCCGCTGCGTCGATGCAGATGGTAATACTGTGCCCGCAGGCGAAGTGGGTGAACTGTGGGTCAAAGGTGCACCCGTCATAAAGGGCTACCTGAACCGCACTGACGCAACAGCGGAAAGTATCACCGATGGCTGGCTACACACTGGCGACGTAGCAAGGGTCGACGAGCATGGCTTCATCTTCATCGTTGACCGCGTAAAAGATATGGTGTTGCGAGGGGGCGAGAATATTTTCTGTGCTGAAGTTGAAACTGTCATTTTCGACATTGACGACGTCGCAGAGTGCTCTGTGTTTGGTGTCGAAGATGATCGTCTGGGTGAAGAAGTTGGCTTAGCCGTCCATTTAAAGGCAAGTGCAACATCTACGATCGACACGATTCGCCAGCATTGTCTCAAGCATATGGCCAAGCACAAGGTCCCTCGCTATATCTGGCTGATGGAACAGCCTATCCCAAGAAATGCCAGCGGAAAGTTTCTCAAGCGAGAATTGAGGGAGACGCTTTCTGTCGCTGACGCTGCGTAACCAGCACTAGACTCCGCCCGCTAGATTGGACTGGCGGGCAAAGTTTTGGCAGCTAGACCGCTAGCCGGACTTTTTCACTCTCAAGTTCTTCAAGTTCTTTTGCGATTGCATCTGGAGAGGCAGTGTTTCGCGCGAGCAGATTATAAAGCGCAGGAATGACAAACAATGTCAGCGCTGTTGCCATGACCACCCCAGAGAAGATCACAATACCTAAGGTCGCACGACTTTCAGCACCCGCGCCACTTGCCCAAATCAATGGTAACGAACCCATCATCGTCGAGAGTGCCGTCATCAATACAGGGCGCAAACGTATCTCAGCTGCCTCGTAAATGGCATCCATGAAAGAGAGACCTGCATCGCGCATCTGATTAATAAACTCAACGATAAGAATACCGTTCTTGGTTGAAATCCCAATCAAAATGATGAGTCCGATATTTGAGTATATGTTGAGCGTACCATCTGTTAGATAAAGACCTAACAGGGCACCAAAGGTGGACAAGGGTACCGCCGCCATAATCACAAACGGATGGACGAAACTTTCAAACTGTGCGGCTAAAACCAAATATACAATGAGCAGAGCTAGGACAAAGCTAAACAACAAGCCCCCTTCCGCTTCTTTTAGTTCCTGTGATTCGCCTTTGTATTCTACCTGGGCAGTGCCTGGCAGTTCTTCGCGCACGACATCTTCAAGGAACGTCAACACTTCACCTAACGAGTAACCCGGACTCACGTTGGCTGAAATCGTAATTGCCCGCAGCCGGTTGTATCGGTTCAGCGTGCCAGCGTCAGCCAGACTTCGCACGGTCGTGAGATTGGAGAGCGGTATTAATTGGCCTGAGCTGTCTGAGCGGACGTAAACGCTGGTCAGATCATCTGCTGTGACTCTCTGCTCGTCCTCTGCCTGCACGATGACATCATACTCTTCCCCGCTATCGATATAGGTCGTGATACGACGCTCGCTCATCATGGTCTGCAGAGTACGCCCAATGGACTGTACGCTTACGCCCAGATCCGCTGCGCGCGCCTTATTGATATCAATGATCAGTTGCGGCCGGGTTTCCTTGTAGTCCGTCTGAATCCTCGTCAAACCAGGATAAGCCTCGGCTTTCTCAAGCAATACATCACGCCATTCCGCCAACTCTTCATAGCTGCTACCGCCTAGCACAAACTGTACAGGCTGACCGCCGCCACGCCGCTGTAAACCTGAACGCATAAACGGAAAAGCTCGGATACCAGGAATATCTTCCCAGGCTTTAGACAAGTTGCCCATTAATTCTGCGGTCGAAATCGTACGCTCGTCCCAGGGCGCCATTGTCACCAAAGCCACGGCGCTGTTTACCGATTCCGCTGCACCCCAGCCGGGCAAAAACACGAGGTACTGCAGGACCGCGCCAGACTCAACATAGGGATCCACTGTATCTTCTAGCTGGCGTAATTGCTTTTGCATAAAAGAAAAGCTCGCGCCTTCGGGGCCAGATACACGGGTAAAAAACACGCCCTGGTCTTCTTGAGGCGCGAACTCCTTCGGCACCTGATCGGCCAAAAACCAGGTCCCAGCCCCGAAAAATAAGACGATACCAACCGCAATGTAGGGTCGCGGCACAACGAAACGCAGCGCAGTGTCATACTCTTTCTGCAGCCAATGAAAAAAGTCATCTACTTTTCGAGTCAACCAACTGTCGTGTGCATCGCGGTTGAGCAGTTTCGCACTCAACATTGTCGTCAATGAAAGCGCGATAACTGACGAGAAAATGACAGCGGTGCCAATCGTGACCGCCAGTTCAGCGAAGATCACGCCCAGGTTGCCACCAACGAATGCAATCGGTACGAACACCGCAATCAGCACAGCGGTAGTCGCAATTACGGCAAAGCCCACTTGCCTGGAACCATGAAAAGCAGCCAGAAGTGGGGCTTCACCTTCTTCGATTCGGCGCTGAATGTTTTCCAACACCACAATGGAGTCGTCGACCACAAGACCGATCGCCAATACGAGTCCTAGCAAAGTAATAAGATTAACGGAGAAGCCGAACACGGCAAGCCCAATAAAGGCAGACACGAGACAAACCGGAATTGTAATGGCCGGAACAATGGTCGCGCGGATTGAGCCCAGAAACATGTAGATCACAACACTCACTAGAAACATCGTAAGTGCGAGGGTTTTGTACACCGAAAATATGGCGTTCTCAATGAAAACTGAATCATCTGAACTCGCAACCAGTGTCATACCATTTGGCAAAGCGGCATTAATGGCAGCCGCTTTGAGGTTGGTTGCGCGCAATACCTTAAGAGTATTTGCCGTAGATTGCTTAACAATCCCGAGGCCAATGTTGGGTTTGGAGTTACCGCGAAACTCATCACGATAAGTTGTTGGGCCAACTTCTACGCGCGCGACATCGCCAAGATAAATCAATTGATCACGATCTCCTCGACCAACAATCAAGGTTCGAAAATCCTCAGCACTTTCGTAAGAACGGCTAATTCGCACTGTAAACTCGCGATCGACGGAGTCCACTCGACCAGCGGGCAGTTCAACATTCTGGCGCCGCAACGCACTTTCTACATCTTCGGCTGTTAAGTTCCTTGCCGCGAGTTTTTGTCGGTCGAGCCAGACTCGCATAGAGTAGCGCCCAGCACCGTTAACAAAAATATTCGCCACACCATCGATCGAGGTGAACTGATCGACCAAATAGCGTTCGGCGTAATCCGTTAGCGCCATACTATCCATGTTGGGACTGCGTAACGAAAACCACTGGATTGGTCTGGCATCACTATCGGCTTTAGCGATTCGGGGCGGATCAACATCCTCAGGCAATCGATTCACCACCCGCGCTACCCTGTCGCGAACATCATTCGCCGCCTGATCAATGTTTCGATCCAGACTGAACTCCACCGAAATTCGAGAAGCACCGTCACGGCTCGAGGAGCTGATGCTCTCAACGCCCTCTATACCACTGATCTGGTCTTCAATGATTTGGGTGATTTTGCTTTCAACGACCGTGGCCGACGCTCCAACGTAGGAGGTAGATACGGACACAATGGGTGGACTGATCTCTGGATATTCACGTAACGGCAAATCACGAAATGCCAATACGCCAAAAGCAACAATCAAGATACTGACAACGGCGGCAAAAACCGGGCGTTTAACGGATAGATCGGAAATCAGCATGGTTAATCTCCTTCTGCTACGACTGTCGCTTCACCTGCCACTGGCAATTCATTTAAGGGCAATTCATTTTTGACCCGAACAGAACTTCCGGGGCGAATCTTAATGATGCCTTCCGTGATGACACGCTCTCCTACCTCAAGTCCAGAGAGCACTTCGACAAAACCAGGAATACGCCGGCCTGCCTGGAACTCTCGACGCTCTGCTTTACCCTCGATGATGAGGTAAGCAAATTGCTTATTTTGAATAGGCATCACGGCCGATTCTGGAATTGCCAAGAACTGCTGGCGCCCCTGAATTAACCGAACCGTTAACAACATGCCGGGCCGCAACAACAACTCATCGTTATTCAATTTGGCGCGGACCTTGATCGTGCGAGTATTCACGTCTATCCGCGAATCAATGGTTGTGACGACGCCAACAAAACTGCGGTCGGGATAAGCAATACTCAGTGCAATCACTTCCTGGCCCGGCTTGATAGCGGCCAGATTGCTTTCCGGGATCGAGAAATCTAACTTAATGGACGAGATATCATCCAGGGTAGTCAACGGTATATTGGGGCTGAGTAAAGTACCTGGACTGACATTCCGAAATCCAAGTTTACCGCTGAAAGGCGCTCGTATCAGGCGATCATCTAGGCGTGCCAGAATACCCTCTAATCTCGCTGCCGCGGTTTGCATTCGTGCTCGTTCAACATCTAGTTGAGTTTCCGCAGCGAGCTTTTGATTGATTAGGTTTTGAACTCGCTGAAACTGACGAGTCGCTTCTGCCACATTCGCCTTGGTCTCATTCAACATCGCGGTCTCTTCGGCATTTGACAGCTCAACGAGTATGTCGCCTGCTTCTACATACATACCATCTTCAAAGTTTACTTTAGTCACCGTTTCGGTGACCTTGGCAGTGATTGACACAGACTCGTTGGCCAACGCTGTGCCAATTGACTCAACCTGGTCGACAAATTCCTCAAAGGATACTTCTGCAGCAATCACAGCCACAGTTCCACCGCCACGTCGTTCTTGAGTTTGATTTTGGTTGCTTAGATAGGTCTGCACCGACCAGCCAACAATGCCCAGTACAATGACTGCAGAAATGACGAGCAGCGCGTGAAAGCGCAGATAGTGAAATACGTTCAAGCAGACTCCCTTGTCGCTCGGAGGCAAATGAGTAGAGCCGATAAGCCGGTCGTACGTCTAAAAACTGCCAGCAGATTAGCTTCGTTTGCGTGGTTTCGGATTATGTGGCAACCCGGTGTGTTGGGTGCGGAACGTTCTACCAGACATCGGACTGCGAGACCGAGACGTTAAAGGCACAAGCTGATGCTTACCGTTACCGATCAGATCATTTCGTCCCATCTTTTTCAGAGCGGTACGCAGCATCGGCCAATTATCTGGATCGTGATAACGCAAAAAGCCTTTATGCAACCGGCGTTTTCGAGCACCTTTAGTGATCGGAACTTCTTCGCTATTACGCGACACTCGCTTTAACGGGTTCTTACCAGAGTGATACATCGCTGTGGCCGTCGCCATCGGCGAGGGATAAAAGTTCTGCACCTGATCTGCGCGAAAACCATGCTCCTTTAACCACAGCGCCAGATTCAGCATGTCCTCATCTGTCGTGCCGGGGTGTCCGGCTATGAAGTAGGGAATCAGATACTGCTCTTTGCCGGCCTCTTTGGTGTACTTCTCAAACAGGGCCTTGAACTCATCGTAAGCACCGATACCTGGCTTCATCATCTTTGACAGTGGGCCACCTTCGGTATGTTCCGGTGCGATCTTGAGGTAGCCGCCCACGTGCTCTGTTACCAACTCTTTCACATACTCCGGCGTTTTCACTGCCAGGTCGTAGCGCAGGCCTGATGCAATCAGAACTTTTTTGACGCCAGTAATATCTCGGGCTTTTCGATACAAAGAAATCAGTGGCGTCTGATCAGTATTGAGGTTCTTGCAAATATTGGGGTACACGCACGATGGTCGTCGACAGCTAGTTTCAATCTCTTTGCTTTTACAGTTGAGTCGCCACATGTTCGCCGTTGGCCCACCAAGGTCAGAAATAATGCCGGTAAAACCAGGTGTCTTTTCTTTAATATTTTCAATTTCATTAAGAATCGAATCTTCGGACCGACTCTGAATAATCCGCCCCTCATGCTCCGTAATCGAACAAAAGGTGCAGCCACCAAAGCAGCCCCGCATGATATTCACGCTAAAGCGGATCATGTCATAGGCAGGAATTTTCTCATCACCATATTTAGGATGGGGCACACGCTGGTAGGGCAACTCGAAAACCCAATCTAGCTCTTCAGTCGTGAGAGGAATGGGCGGCTCGTTCAACCAAACGTAACGATCGCCATGGGCTTGAACCAAGGGCCGGGCATTACCGGGATTGGTTTCTCTATGAAGAATTCTCGACGAGTGGGCATAGAGCGCCTCGTCATCGCGAACCACTTCGAAAGAGGGCATGCGGATATAGGCTTGGGTCTTCTCTTGCATCATCCGCACGGGCTGATCGATTGCTTCGTCTACCAGAGCAGTGGAATCAATAGCCTGGTAGTCAGAAGGCAGCTCGCTAAGCGCGAATGCAGTACCACGAATATCACGAATTTCTTCGATAGACTCTCCTGCACCTAAACGGTGGGTGAGTTCAACAATCGCACGCTCGGCATTTCCATACAACAAAATATCTGCTTTAGCATCCACTAAAACCGAGCGCCGCACCTTCTCACTCCAGTAATCGAAATGGGCAATGCGTCTGAGGCTGGCTTCGATACTGCCAATGACCACAGGTACATCGGGATAAGCCTCTCGACAACGTTGGGAGTAAACAATGACGGCGCGATCTGGCCGCTTGCCACCAACATTACCGGGTGTGTATGCGTCATCATGGCGCAGCTTCTTATCCGCGGTATAACGATTGATCATCGAGTCCATATTGCCGGCCGCAACACCGAAATACAGATTGGGCTTACCCAGAATTTGAAACGGTTCTTTAGACTGCCAATCTGGTTGGGCGATGATACCGACCCGAAAGCCCTGCGCTTCCAATACCCGGCCGATCACCGCCATACCGAAGCTGACATGATCGACATAAGCATCACCTGTCACGATAATGACATCGCAACTGTCCCAGCCAAGCGCATCCATCTCTTCTCTAGATGTCGGCAAAAACGGCGCTACGCCAAAGCACTCCGCCCAAAAAGGCCGGTAAGAGCTGATCATTTTGGGCTGATCGATATTGTTGGTCATCATCGCGGGAGTAATGGGCGTCATGGAAGTCAATTGATAAAGGTGCTGAATTCAGGATCGATAATGATACGCACCTGAATTAGAAAGGATACAACCGATTTACCCGTACCCAACGATCGATTCTATCGATGATGTCAATAAGAGATTCTGAGTCGATTTGAGAATGGATTTCGGTTATCCTAACCGGCCTTAAAAGTCGCTAATACTCACCCATCCGGGTTGCCAACAAGGTTCGATAATATGTTAATAAACAATCAGTTACAGGCTTGGGTCGACGAGATGGCAAGTCTTTGTCAGCCTGACAGCGTTGTAATCTGCGATGGTAGCGTCGACGAGTACAACGAGATGTGGAAGCTGCTTGTCGCCTCCGGTGCTGCTAAGAAGCTAAATGAGGAGAAACGTCCAAATAGCTATCTGGTTCGTTCTGACCCTGCCGATGTGGCTCGAGTAGAAAGTCGAACCTACATTTGCCCGGAAAATAAGATCGATGCTGGCCCGAACAACAACTGGGTCGCACCGCAAGAAATGCGTGACACCTTGAATGGCGTATTCGAAGGCTGCATGAAGGGCCGCACGATGTATGTGGTCCCCTTTAGCATGGGCCCAGTCGGGTCGCCTATTGCCCATATTGGTGTAGAACTTTCCGACTCGCCCTACGTCGTCGTCAGCATGCATATTATGACTCGCGTTGGCTCAACTGTACTCGAAGAATTGGGTGAAGATGGTAAGTTCGTGCCTTGTGTTCACTCGGTCGGCCAACCATTGACAGACGGCCAGAAGGATGTGGCCTGGCCCTGCAATCCCAATAATTTATACATTGCTCATTTTCCTGAAAGCCGTGAAATCTGGTCATTCGGTTCCGGTTACGGTGGCAATGCGTTACTCGGCAAGAAGTGCTTTGCACTCCGAATTGCATCGGCTATGGCACGCGATGAAGGCTGGCTCGCCGAACACATGTTGATCTTAAAGCTGACTAGCCCAGCCGGTGATGCAAAGTATATCGCAGGGGCCTTTCCTAGCGCCTGTGGAAAAACAAACCTGGCCATGTTGGAACCAGCAACCCCGGGATGGAAAGTGGAAACCGTCGGCGATGATATTTGTTGGATGAAGTTCGGCGATGACGGTCAGCTTTACGCGATCAACCCAGAAGCTGGATTCTTTGGTGTTGCTCCCGGAACAGGCATGGATAGCAATGCCAACGCCATGTTGAGCATAACAGGCAATTGTATTTTCACGAATGTCGCGGAAACAGACGACGGCGATATCTGGTGGGAAGGCATGGGCGAAAAACCGGCCCACCTGATCGATTGGAAAGGTAATGACTGGACACCAGCATCGACAACACCAGCCGCCCATCCCAATGCCCGCTTTACCGTGTCTGCAGCCCAGTGCCCCGTTATCGCAGACGAATGGGAAGACCTAAAAGGCGTCCCCATCAGCGCGATCTTATTCGGCGGCCGTCGCGCCACCGTTGTACCGTTGGTTAATGAGGCTAGAGATTGGACACAAGGTACATTCTTCGGCTCGATCGTATCTTCTGAAAAAACTGCTGCTGCTGTCGGTAAGATCGGCGAGCTACGTCGCGACCCTATGGCGATGTTACCTTTTTGCGGTTACAACATGGCTGACTACTGGAGCCACTGGTTAAACACGGGTAAAAAAGTCGGCGCAAAACTCCCGAAAATTTACTACGTTAACTGGTTCCGCAAAGATGACGATGGCAAGTTCATATGGCCTGGCTTTGGCGATAACAGCCGCGTACTTGAATGGATCTTCAAGCGTTGTAATGGTGAGGGCGAGGCGATTGAAACACCGATTGGTAACCTACCGACACTGGATGCGATTAACTTTGACGGACTTAACTTAACAGAAGAGGCTAAGGCGACGTTGCTTCGCGTAGAAGTTGATGGATGGTTAAGTGAAATCCCATTGATAGAAGAATACTTCGATCAGTACGGTGATCGCGTACCGAGCGAATTGCGCGAAGAAGTCAAACAACTGAAAGCGCGACTGGAGCAAGCCAAGCAAGCGGTGGCTTAGCCGCCTCTTTGTGGCTAGATTTTGTCTAGAACAAATCTTGCCACTTCTTTGCCATGGGTATTTTGCAAGAAATGCCCGGCTTCAGGAATCGCATCAAAGGTCGCATTCATGCGCGTTGCCCATTCTCTCCCCCAGGCTTCCGTGAACACATCATCGCTGCAACCCCATATAAAATGAACGGGTTTATCCCACTTCAGTAACACCTCATAGTGATGCGCTTGCGCCGCGGCATTGCCATTGTCGTAGCTATCGAGCGGTATGGATAATGGAAACCGGCGGGCGCCATTATAGGCTTCATCGACCATGCCTTTAAATGGTGCAAGAAAGGCATCGTGCATATTTTTTGCTGCTTCGGTTTCAAATTCTGGCGTCGTTCCTGATAACAGCGCTGGAAACATCACCTCGCGCGATATAAGACCAGCACTCATTGCCATCAGTAGACCTACATTAGGTTTCTCCCGACAAAACAATCCACCCTCATGCCAGTTCTTATTCCAATTATGAATCGCTTCAGAGTACTCGTAACCATCATGATGCAACCAGGTATTCATAATCACCAGACGACTAAATCGCGCCGGCATCATCGCCGCCTGGGCCAAGCCGGTTGGCCCTCCCCAGTCCTGACAGAGCAGCGTAATGTCGTTCAGGTCGAGATCGACAATCAGCGAGGTGAGTACTTCGGTATGCCTTGCAATGGTGTACCAGTGGATATCGGTGGGCTTATCTGACTTGCCAAACCCCAGGTGATCTGGCGCTATACAACGAAATCCGGCGGCCACTAGCGGTGGAATGATGTCACGGTAAAGATAACTCCAACTGGGCATACCATGCATGAGCAGCATGACCGGTCCATCTTTGGGGCCCTCATCAAGGTAATGCATCTTCATATCCTGCCAATGATGATAGTTGGGCTTGAAATTGAAGTTGGCGAGATTTTTGAAATTCTCATCCGGCGTGGTCACAAAGTCGGTCATGGTGATTCCGTCTTAATAGCCCCTCTCGTTATGTGTCCTCAGCTGCTGTTCCAGCTCGGCGATTTTTTGCTTTAGTACTCCGACATCAATATTGCCCGCTCGCAATGCCTCTAACTCAACATGGAGCTCCTCTAGCTCTTCCTCGAGTTCGTCAATCTCGGTTTCCAGAACCTCTTGCATATCCGGGACCAGACTATTCTTTATGTTATATCTGGCCACCTGATCTCCCATGGTAAAAAGGTCGTAAAGCCAGCCGACAATGAACAATCCACACGTAAAAAAGTATGCGACCCCCAGCAAAGGACGGCGCATGTAAAACTTGTGCATACCAAGCCAGCCCAGGGGAGGAATCGCCAGCAGATAGGCAATCGATGTACGACGCGGAGACATCGGGATTTTAGTCATCAATCGATCCAGTTGGGACGCAAGTCGGAAGGGGATAGTGCACTTATTGCATCACAATTGCTGCGATGACGCTACCACCCAAAAAAAAGCCGGGTCTTTTCAGACCCGGCTTTCTCAGTTGCTATTAAGTTGAGGGGAACTTACCTAACGAGCTTAGTTAGCAGAACTAAACTCAGGATATGCTTCAACGCCACACTCGCTGATGTCGACGCCTTCGTATTCCTGCTCATCCGTAACCCGAATACCGACGGTCACTTTAAGAATCATCCAGACAATCAAACTCGTCCCAAAGACCCAGCCAAAGATCGTTAGGGCACCAATGATCTGGCCCGAGAAACTAGAACCATCATTAGTCAGCGGTACAAGCAGCAGTCCAAGCAGACCAACCGTGCCGTGAACGGAGATAGCGCCTACGGGATCGTCAATCTTAATTTTGTCTAGAGCGACAATTGAGAACACAACCAGAATCCCGCCTAAAGCACCAAAGATAGTGGCTTGCAGGGGCGTCGGCGTTGAGGGTTCAGCAGTAATAGCGACCAGACCCGCTAGCGCACCATTTAACAACATGGTCAGGTCAGCCTTGCCAAACAGGACTCGTGAAGCGATAAGCGCAGCAATTGCACCACCGGCTGCAGCTGTATTGGTGTTTAGGAATACCATCGCAACGGCGTTAGCGTTGGCGATATCACCTAATTTCAGTACCGAACCGCCATTAAATCCGAACCAGCCCATCCAGAGGATGAACGTACCGAGTGTTGCCAGGGGTAAATTTGCGCCGGGGATAGCGTGTATTTCGCCATTAGCACCGTACTTACCTTTTCGAGCACCCAGTAGAATGACACCGGCTAGAGCTGCAGAAGCACCCGCCATGTGAACAATACCGGATCCTGCAAAGTCGGAAAATCCAAGGTCGCCAAGCGTGTACAGACCGAAGACTGAACCACCGCCCCATGTCCAGCTACCTTCCATTGGATATATAAAGCCGGTCATGACGACAGCGAATGCCAAAAAAGCCCACAGCTTCATTCGTTCAGCGACTGCGCCCGAAACGATAGACATGGCAGTTGCCACAAATACCACTTGGAAGAAGAAGTCTGAAGCATCAGAATAAACAGCACCACCGTCAAAACCCGCTTCCTTTGACTCGGCTAGAACCGTCGCTGTTATTACCTCGGCAGTGTCAGCCCCATCTAACGCGATACCTTCGAGGAATATGCCACCGCCGTACATGATGGCGTAGCCACAGACCAGATACATAATGCATGAGATCGCAAACAGTGCGACGTTCTTGGTTAAGATTTCTGCGGTGTTTTTAGATCGCACCAGTCCAGCTTCCAACATAGCGAAGCCCGCTGCCATCCACATGACAAGCGCGCCGCACACGAGGAAATAGAACGTATCCATCGCATATTGAAGTTCTAATACTTGTTCCACAGTTGAGCCCCTCCACAGGTTTTATGGTTTATGTTATTTCACCTAGTGGAGAGCAAACTTAGTGCCAAACTGTAAAAAATCCTTCGAAATACCCATTCAGCCCTTTAAAAATAAGGCATTGGGTAAATCGGGCAAACCTCTGAACTGCCCACCGCACCATCGTAACGCACAATAATGATGCGCACGCACAGGCTCCGCCCCTTTATCGAGCAAAAACATCTGCGTAGAAACGGTCACCCACAAAAAAGGGGACCGAGGCCCCCTTTTTGAACAACTCTGTTAAGCCGCTAGAGCTAGATCACTAGCCAAGTCTTTCAATAATAGTACCGGTTCCAAGACCACCACCGCAGCACATCGCAATAAGTGCGTACTTACCACCGGTACGCTCTAACTCATGCAGCGCCGTCGTGATGAGTCGCGCACCAGTACTACCCGTAGGATGACCGAGGGCGATAGCACCACCGTTAACATTGACCTTGCTCGGATCAACACCCAGATCTTTCTGCCAGGCCAGGACGACCGATGCGAATGCCTCATTCACCTCGAAAACATCAATATCATCGATCGTTAAACCGGCGCGCTCCAAAACTTTGCGCGTTGCTGGGATAGGTCCTTTGAGCATTGTCACAGGGTCCACACCAACCAATGTAGTGGCAACAATCTTCGCCCGAGGCTTGAAATTGTGTTCCTTGACGGCCTTCTCTGAGGCCATGATCACGGCCGCAGCGCCATCGGATACCTGAGAGGACGATCCTGCTGTGTGAATCTCCTGAGTCGGCACAGGCTTCAGACCCGCCAGGGACTCAAGATTAGTCGCTCGAAGGCCCTCATCACGGTCAATAATTCTGGTTTTCCCCGTCGGCTTAAAGTCTTCGCCCAATATCGGTGCCTCGATCGGCACAATTTCTCGTTCGAATCGATTTTCTTCCCAGGCCTTAATGGCCTTTTGTTGGCTTTCGAGACCGAACTGATCTGCATCCTGACGAGTGACCTGATACTCCTCAGCAATCATCGCCGCACCCGCAAACTGGCTTGTGGGTTGAAAATGGCTGGCGTAATTCTCACCCATTGGATTGCCGTCCTTCATCGCAGCACCCAGCGGCACACGGCTCATCATCTCGACACCACAACTCATGACTATTTCTTCGATACCCGCTGCGATCATCGCAGCGCCCATGCTGGTGGCCTGTTGAGAGGAGCCACATTGGCTATCAACGGTTGTTGCGGCAACTTCCAGCGGCAACCCCTGAGAAAGCCAGGCGACACGAGCTATATTGAAAGTCTGCTCGCCGACCTGAGACACACACCCACCAATGACCTGATCTATTTTGGTGGGATCGATGCTGCTGCGCTCAATCGCCGCCTTCTGCACTGCTCCGAGTAGATCAGCCGGTTTCAAGCCAGCCAAACCCTTACCACGCTTGCCAATTGCGCTACGACAGGCCTCGACAATATATACATCTCCCATGGGATACCCTCTCCAGTTAGTGTGAATTTTAAACCCGAATTTCAGCGCAACAGCATAACAGCCGCTCCATAACGATGGGAGCCTCGGCAGAGACAAATCACAGCATCAATTGCGGCACCACGCAATGCAAATAGTCATGCTAATGTGCGGCTTTCAAGACTGATTTGAAGCACCAATATGACCCCGGCTGTAACCGCTTTAGACAGGGCAGGACTGCCCTTTTCGATCCACGAATATGCACATGACCCGGATAATACCCACTATGGGGACGAGGCTGCGGAGAAACTGGGTATCGCTTCGGGTCGGATTTTCAAAACCCTGGTGATAGAACTCGATAACGGTGATCTGGCAGCAGCCATACTACCGGTCAACATGACATTGAACCTAAAAGTAGCGGCAAGAAGCTTAAAAGCAAAGAAGGCGCAGATGGCAAAACCAGAACAAGTCGAAAGAAGTTCTGGTTATGTACTAGGCGGTGTCAGTCCCATCGGACAGAAAAAGGCAATACCTACGGTTATCGACAATTCCGCTCAAGAGTGCACGACAATATTTATCAGCGGCGGAAAGCGAGGGCTGGAGATAGAACTAAAGCCCCAACACTTGTGTCAGATCACACACGCTCACTACGAGTCGATCGGCGTGAGCAGATAGTTGCCGTGTGACGCTGCAATGGGCTTGGCTTTTTCTTCTTGCCAGATCTCAGCTCTGACATTGGCCACTCGTCGTCCCTGACGAGTCACAATGGCTCGACCATACATATCTTGTGGCTTTCCAGAACGCAGATAGTCGATAGAAATGTCGACTGTGCGTGGCAAGCTTTCACATGAAGTGAGAAACAACAACTGAATCACAGAAGTCAGTTCGAGAAATGCGCCAAGCACGCCGCCATGAATGGCCGGTAGATTCGGGTTGCCAATGAGCATGTCTTTAAACGGCAACACGGTCGTGAGTTCATTGCCTTTTCGCTCGACCTTCATACCCAGGAATTGCGCATAGGGAATCTGCTCTACCAGAGCCTGCATATCATCGGCACGATTTTCTTGCTTCAACTTTTGCAAAATTTTCACAAGTTTTTACCCTGAACATCTGCCGTACCGAGCATAAATGCGCCCATGGACGTGGCCACGGGATTATCACGATCACCTTGATGCGCTAGCGCTCTTACAAACGCGACGGATCGACCCATCTGATAGCATTCTGCCTCAACGATAAGCTCCTGCTTCGGCGTTGCGGGTTTCATATAGTCAATCCGGATATCAAGCGTCGCCATGCTAACCCCGTCGATCCAGTCCTCGTGACAGTGAACCGCCCAACCAGAAGCATTATCTAAGGTCGCCGTAATAACACCACCATGAAGAATACCCGTGTCAGGGTCGCCCACCAGATGGGGCGCATAGGGTACTCGCACTTTGCAGCGCCGCTCGCCCGCCTCTACTAATTCCATGCCAATCGCCTGCGCATGCGGCGATAACTCAGTCATCTTTTGTTGAAAAGGATCCACTTTTTACCCTTCTTTTAAAATCTTCGGTCGAATTGGTTCGCGGGTAGGGTTCAGAGGGAACCGGTACCTCAAGGTAAGCGCACAGTGGCTCCCAACCATCTGATGCCTCGAAAACCAACAGCCGTTCCGGTGGCAAGGTCGCCTGCACCTTTGCATTATGAGCTTCAAAGGTCCGCTTGGCATGTTCGGCATTTTCGATGTCACCACCGAAGGTATTATCGACTATGAGTGTGGCGACCATTTTTCGATGCGGGTCATTTTTATCCGCCGAGTTCATACCAGCGAATATCGTCGCCGCTGCACTGGCAAACCATTTGTCTGCATCACGCTTACTCAGAATAAACTTAGCATCGGGATACACATCGGCGAGCTCCTCCCAGAAAGCGCACGCGGGCCAGTCCACCGCAGCTTCATAGCCGTTAAAGATCGCTTCCCAATTGGCTGGTTTACCATCTGCCGCATCTTGCCACAGTGCAATATGCTCTGCCTTACCGAACACTTCCATCATATGATGGCAGGGATCGAAACCCAGCTTCTCCAGCGCAAACTTTAACGACAGGGTACCAGTTCTACCGAAGCCTGCCCCGATGACTTTTAGTGTCATGCTAACTTCCTCTTTTCCTTAAATTGATTAGTAGACGTTGACTACAAGGCAATTTCTACGCGCGGTAGACTGCCGTTAGCTTCTGCTGTCGCGGTACAGGCGTACAGTCTCTTACCCTGAACGCCAGCGGCTTGTAAAACATCTCTCACCGCATGACTACGAGCTCGCGCGAGCGCCTTAATCTGAGCAACATCACTCGCCTCGTTATCGGCATCGGCTTCTGCTTCGAGCAGTAGCGGCAACTCACTCATATCCGCGTAACCGCAAATCGTTACGGTCAGTCCTGACTTGTTGACTAACAGACCGGATAGCTTCTCAACGTAAGCTTGTGACTTACTGTTTAGAACCGCTGAAGCTGTCTGAAATTCTACTGGCTCAAACCTGGGGCGGGATATCGCGCCCAACAAATCTTTCGCGAGAAGCAGGCTCCCATAAGGTTGTAATACATATTGCGCGTAGGTCACGGCCGTCTTTCTGGCGGCTTTCAATATCGCTGTCTGAACGATATTGCCAACACCAATTTCAAAATTGTCAAAGTCTGTTTCAATCGGCACTTCCAACTCCACCACGTCATCTTTATCTTTTAGCAGAAAAAGCGCAGTCGCGAGTGACATCTGGTCACCGTTCCCGTGGTGCGGTCGATCGTCAATTTTGACGTTCTGAATATGTACCTTGTTGTTAACAATCAGACGGCCTTGATTCATTTTAATATCCGAATTGAGTTGCAGCCGACCACTGCGAACTCCACTACCAAGATAGGAAGAAACTTCATGTAATTCAAAATTGGAAAGCGCGAAATCGATCGCACCGGATTGACTCTGAAGCTCTATGTTACCCTTAATCTTCAGCTTCGCTTCGAGACCCGCTGCCTCTTGATGATCACCCACAAAATCGAAAGTGAATGGCTCAGACAATGAGAAGCCAAAAACATTTGCGTTCATCTTACTCAACTCGAGATCAACAAGTGGCGCAACCGATCGATCTATGAATTCAATTTTGCTATCGCGCAGCTGGATTTCCTTAACCTTGATTGCCGGCACCGTCAACGAGTCTTCTGTAGTTGCGCCACCAGGCAGTTTTGATAACACCACAAGCTCACCGCTAGCAGCTCGTTCAATGGCTAAATCCAATCCTGAAATTTCCAGCAATCCAAGCGACACTGCCGCCTCATCCAAGGCAAAACTGGAGGCTACAACACGCTCGATCACGCCCATACCCAATGGGCGGACTTTTATCAGTAATGCCCTCCCATTCACGTTGTAATCAGAGCTTGATTTGATATCAACATTGCCAGTCCAGTCAGCGCTTTCGACCATCCCAAAATCACGACTTAGTAGATCCGTTAAGGTCAGTTGACTATCAACTTTGATACTCAGCTGGGGCTTACTCACAGCCAAAGCAACAGTGCCAGAATGCTCGAGTGATCTAGCGCTAAAGCCTGCATCAATGGATGCCTCTATGACTGAAAGGTCACCGCTTGCATTCAGCCGAATACCACTCGCATCGTTATCAACCAGGATGTTCTGCTGTAGATGCAATTGACCAGCCATTCCACCCTCAATCATCGACAACTTTGCAAGGTCTAGTCCTTCAACAATGAGCTCACCTGATAACTGCTGAACGTCGGTTTGCGCCGTAAAGTTACCGCCGAATTGAATCGGGGCACCATTAAATTTCAGCGCCAATGTCATAGGCGTTGCCGCTACGCCTATGGTGTCAAAAGTACCGAGGGACAACTCCTGGATCGAGATTTGCTGCGCACTACCCTGATAATCAAGCACAAGTTCGAAGTTCTCTAGTACCAGACGATCGGCACTCACCCGCCACGGCGCCACCTGCGACTCTGCTGTGCCATTTTCGTTTTGCGGGAGTTGATAGCCGGCAATAGTGAAGCCTGTATCCGCAATCTGAAGCGGGAGAACGAGACCTGATGCTGTAAGTGACTGAATATGTAAATGCCGACTCAGCAGAGGCCACATTTTGATGTTCAAGGCGAAATTTTTGAGTGATGTATGATCGCCGACTGCGATACCGGCAATGCTCGCGGATCCGACAGTCGGGTTAAAAGACAGTCGCTCAATTGCAACAGGCTGGCCAAGCACAGCTTTTAGCTCTCTCTCGATCTGACCTTTGAGTAGCAGTGGTAAACCGAAAACCAGGCCCACAACCAGCAATATGGCGAGTGTTAAAAGCACGGTCGTATTCTTCCTCATAGCAGCCAGTCGCCTTGTGCCACAAGATTGACCTGCCCGCCAACCTCTACGATAAATTGCTCTCGCTTTGATGCTCGCAGATGCAATGCAGAAGGTCGACCAATTTCAAAACCTTGACCCACAACTGCATCAATCTCCGGCTTTCCTGGATAGGCATGCTCCACCAGGTATGCTGCAAGGCAACCATTCGCACTACCCGTCGCGGCATCTTCGCTGACCCCAAGATCCGGTGCAAACATCCGCGCGGCAAACCTATGACTCGCCCGGTAACCTTCCTCACAGAAGGCCAATATGCCAGTTTGAATCATTCCCGCAATCGGCTTCGCTTTACGCAAGGCGGCCAGATTCTTTAGCGGCACAATCAAAAACTCTAGCCCGGTAGAGACCAGTTGGGGATGAAAATTCGCGTCCAGATCAGATGGGTCAACACCGATCATGCTCGCTGTACTTTCTTTGTCTGGGCACCTGTCTGGGCCGACATCAAAACTAGGTTGGTTTTGCTGCATCCACACAACGCCATCGTCAGCAAATGAAACAAGGATCGGTCCGACACCAAGGTTGAGCGTTAAGGTGGGTGTTTCAAAGCCAACTATATGATTTCGAATCAGAAATGCAGATCCCAGTGTCGGATGCCCCGCAAAGGGCAACTCGGTCACGGGTGTAAAAATACGCACATCAAATCCGCTAGATTCAGAACCGCCTAAATAGAATGTGGTTTCGGCGAAATTGAAAGCTCTGGCAATCTGCTGCATTTCCGCATGCGTTAACCCTTCACTATCGACAACAGTAGCCAGCTGGTTACCGCTGTAAGGACCTTCGCAAAACACTTCGGTGATGTAATATTTTCGGCTCATAGAACAGTCCGCCGACAACAACTAGAATCAGGAATCTGACTTCTTGAACGGCGAACGCTCTTCCATATAGTCAATTTCCTCATCAATGTAGGCACGCTCCTGTTGCAGAAAGTGGCTGACTGCCTCGCTAAACGACTCATTCACAATCCAGTGGGCACTGTAAGTATGAGTTGCCAGATAACCTCGGGCCAGTTTATGAGTGCCCTGGGCGCCTGCCTCCACGCGTTTGAGGCCACGCTCGATAGCGAACTGGATCGCCTGATAATAGCAAACCTCGAAGTGCAGGAACGGATGGTGCTCAATACACCCCCAGTTTCGACCGAACAAACAATCACTACCGATAAAGTTGATCGCGCCAGCGATATACCGATCTTCGCGCTTACACATCACAAGCAGTATATCCTCACTCATTCGTTCGCCGATGAGTGAGAAGAACTCTCGTGTCAGATAGGGTGTACCCCATTTGCGATTACCAGTATCCACATAAAATTGGTAAAAAGCATCCCAGTGCTGTTTTTGAATGTCGGCACCCGTCAGACGTTCAATTTCGACACCATGCTCAATCGCTCCACGACGTTCACGACGAATGTTCTTGCGCTTCTTGGCGCTCAAAGCCCCCAGAAAGTCGTCGAAGCATTCGTAATTGTTATTGAGCCAGTGAAACTGTTGATGCGTTCGCTGCAAAAAACCTAGCTCACCCATTTGATCATACTGTTCTTTCGTGGCGAAGGTGACATGCACTGACGAAACTTCCAGTTTTTTCGCCACTTGCATGACGCCGGAAATCAAGTGCTCAGCATATTCATCACTCTTCTCTGCATGGGGCGTGAGGATGCGGCGTCCGGTCGCAGGCGTAAAGGGTACCGAAATTTGCAACTTCGGATAGTAGCGTCCTCCAGACCGCTCAAAAGCATCTGCCCAGTTGTAATCGAATACATACTCTCCCTGGGAATGGTTTTTCAGATACATGGGCACAACACCCCGTATCTCGCCATCCTCTTCAAGCATCAAATGATACGGCGCCCAGCCAGTGCCTGCGGCAGCCGAACCACTCTCTTCTAGCGCTGACAAAAAGTGGTATGAGACAAAGGGATCATAGGCAATGCCGCAATCCGGATCGGTGAGATACGGATTGGCGGCGGCATCCCAGCTGGATTGGCCTATTTCACTAATACTACTCACTGCTTTTATGGAATAGGCCATATAACGCTGGTCTGTGGTCCCTGTTGCTTCTATGTCGCTAATAATAATTGGAAATGGTTACAGCATCTCAGATGCAATTAATTCCAATGCTTCAGGCTGCCCAGCACCAATCAGCATGCTGCTGACGTGACCCTTCTCCCCTGCCGCTTTCCAGGCTTGCAGCCTTTCTCTGATATGCTCTTTCGGGCCGACCAGATGTACAGCATCAACCAACTCGTCAGGGACGGCGGCGATAGCCTCATCTTTCTTACCTGCAAGATACAGATCCTGAATTTTGATTGCAGCGTCTTCAAAGCCAAGCTTTTTGCAGTAATCGTTATAGAAGTTCTTGTCTCGCGCGCCCATTCCGCCGATATAAAGCGCCAGATTACCTTTAATGGGCTGACGACAAGCATCGATGTCATCACCCATGATGCAAGAAACGAATGGCGCAATGTCATATTCCATTAACGTCTTGCCCGCCTTATCGAGACCCTTTTGAATTGGCCCAGCCAACGCATCAAAACGATCCGGGTCCATCCAGATAGGGAATACACCATCGGCAACCTCGGCACTCGCGGTGAGACCTGTTGGCGTTATAGATGCCGTGTAAATGGGGATCGACTTGTCTGCCAGCAGGATGCTCTTCAGCGGCTTTCCTAGCCCAGTACCATCCGCACCGTCGTAAGGTAAGGAATAGTGGAATCCCTTATGTTCAACCGGCGCTTCTCTGGCCATAATTTGCTTCACGATAGAAACATACTCTTTAACACGGGTGACCGGGCGACCATATGCAACCCCGTGCCAGCCTTCAGCAACTTGAGGACCCGACGCACCCAGACCCAAAATGAACCGACCATTAGAAAGTTGATTCAGTGTCATTGCCGTCATCGCAGCACAGGCTGGAGACCGACCTGGCATCTGCATAATCGCGGTACCCACTTTTATCTTATCCGTGTTGGCCAAAATCCAAGTCGCTGGCGTTACTGCATCTGATCCATAGGCTTCCGCCGTCCAGACAGAGTCATAACCCATGCTTTCGGCTCGCTTAATCCCGTCAATGTTAAGGTTCACAACCTTACCGGAATAGCCGCTTAATATGCCTAATTTCATACCAATCCCCTTTTTACATTTGTTAGAAAGAAAAATTCTTACCGGTAAACGCTTCGAACGTCGCCGTGGTTTCTTTAGGTGACACACAGGAAATAATGTGGGTAGTAATACCCATCTCGCCATACTCTCGAATACGGTCGTGACATTCTTCCATTGACCCTAGTATGGCAATATCGTCCACCAACTTGTCATCCAATGCACCTGTAGTTTTAGCTCGATCTTTTGCCGCCCAGCCTTCACTAATTGTCTTAGCGACATCTTCATAGCCCGCCCAAGCGAGAAACGCATTATAGACCGGCGTTGCATAGTACGGCGCGAAACCAGAACGAATAAGGTTGCGCGCACTCTCTTTGTCTTCTGTCACAACGACCTGGTGGCGACACACGACCTCAATGTCTTCTAGTTTCTTACCAGCGCGCTCGGCACCGATCTTGATGTGCTCCATCATTTTTGGCAGCGCGTCTTTTGGAAACAAATTCAAAATAACGCCATCACTAAATTCGGCCGCCGTCTCTAACATCTTGCTACGCAACGCCGCCATATAAACCGGCTGAGCGCCGTCTTCAAGTGGCAACTGACGGTAACCATGGCTCTTGACTGTCTCGCCGTCGAAACCCGTCTTTGCACCGCTGAGTATTTGCTTAATCAACTGCGTGGTTTCTTTAACTCTCGTGAGCGGTTTTTCAAATTTCTGACCGTGCCAGTTTTCCATCATGGGTTGACTGGAAGACCCGAGCCCCAAAATAAATCGCCCGCCGGAAAGCTGATGCAAAACGTGAGCAGTCGATGCTAAGACAGCCGGCGTACGGGAGAACACAGGAATGATGGCGGTGCCAATACGACAACGTTCGGTGTGGATCGCCACCGCGGCCGCTGTCGTCAACGCGTCAACACCGGAGGCATCAGCAAACCAGAGATCGTCATAGCCTTCAGCCTCTGCCCATTTTGCAATTTCGATAGTCTGGGCAACACCCCGTGGATCGGGTAGTGTCAGTGCGGTTCTTTGTGGCACAGGCATTGTGTTTCCTCTATTCGTAATTTGAATTTGGTTCGTTCGAATGTTTTATTGACCAGCGCTCGCTAGACCGATGATCTAGCCATGCCTGCGGCTGAAAATTTCGCTAAATAATGTCTGCACCCGTCAGTTTTTCATCACCGTCTGGACTGTTGGTTAGGCCAGGCCGGACGAGTACTTTCTTGACCTTCGGGCCAGTTCGCTCGTACTTCTTTGCTGCTGTGTAGGTCGGTTCAAGTAGCGCTTTGGCACCAAATGACTTCTGCTTTTGCAGATCAGTCACATCACCATAAGCTGTACTGCGTTGCCTGGGGGTACGACCAATACTGGTAATAATTTCTTCCATTTCCTGGGGAGACGTTTCTTGACCGTGTGCGGCACCCGCTGCACGGGTGATCGTTTCGTTCATCAAGGTGCCACCAATATCGTTCACACCCGCTTTCAGGCAAGCGCGAACACCATCATGACCGAGCTTGGTCCATGACGCTTGAATATTGGTAAACACTGGGTGAAGAACCAATCGCGATATAGCATGTATCAAGATCGCCTCGCGGAAAGTGGGTCCTTTTCTCGCATTGCCTTTTAAATACAAAGGCGATTCCATGTGAATAAATGGCAGAATAACGAATTCTGTAAAGCCACCAGTCTTTTCTTGTAATGCTCTAACGCGCAAAAGATGTCGCGCCACATGTTCATAGCGTTCGATATGGCCATACATAATAGTAGCCGTAGTATTAAAGCCAACCGCGTGGGATGCCTCCATCACCTCGAGCCATTGCGACGTATTAATCTTGTCAGGGCAAAGTGTGGCGCGAACTTCGTCATCAAGGATTTCAGCGGCAGTACCCGGCAACGTACCCAGACCTGCTTCCTTCAACTGACCCAGAAACTCCTGAATGGGAATACCCAACGTTTCAGCACCCTGCCAGACTTCCAATGGTGAAAATGCGTGGATGTGCATTTCTGGCACAACCTGCTTGATGCTGTGGCAAATATCGATGTAGGTCTGACCCGTATATTCCGGATGAATACCGCCCTGCAGGCACACCTCTGATGCACCACGTGCATAGGCTTCTGCGGTACGGCGCATGATTTCTTCATGGGATAAGTTGTAAGGCCTGCCGCGCAGGTTCTCACTCATTTTACCCTTCGAAAAAGCACAAAACTGGCATTTAAAATAGCAAACGTTGGTGTAGTTGATATTTCGGTTCACACAATAGGTGACGGTTTCGCCAGCCGTTTCTGCTCGAAGCCGATCCGCCATTTGACACACATGGGTGTAATCATCACCCCGCGCTTTAAATAGTCTGACAATATCGGATTCATTTAAGACGTTGCCATCTGTGATCTTGGCAAGGATTGCGGCGATATCTGAATTTGGCGGTGCTTTTGGTATAGCCGTTACTTTCGCAATGTCCGCTTTAGGCGGTTCTATCAAATCTCCAGCTGACCAGTCTTCCATTCGAGCGAAGCCCTGACCATCTATCGCCCGGCGCACGCCGGTCTGTAATTGTGGGTCTATCCATTTTTCGACATCGACAGCATAGTCTGGATAAATCGCTAACCGCTCAATCAGTACCTTGCCGGCATTGGCTGTTTCGTTGGCCAGGGTGCTCAGATGTGGCCAAGGGGCCTCAGGGTTTACAAAATCCGGTGTCACGGGTGACACGCCGCCCCAGTCATTAATACCGGAGTCGACAATTTGTTCTAAAACACCCGGGCTCAAATTGGGTGGCGCTTGAATATTCATTTTGTCGCCAAAAACAATTCGCGCCATAGAGATCGTCCACAGCAACTCATTTAAATCGGGCTCTGGCGCCTTGGCCATAAGCGTTTCTGGTTTTGCGCGAAAATTCTGAATAATGATTTCTTGAATGTGGCCGTAATCAGCCTGAATTTCACGGAGTGCCAACAGAGATTCGATGCGCTCCACACGAGTTTCACCAATCCCAATCAAGATACCCGAAGTAAAGGGCACTTTTGCTTCACCAGCAAGACGCATAGTCTCAAAACGACGTTCCGGAATCTTGTCAGGAGAGCCATAATGAGGCATGCCCTTCTCTAGCAACCGGGTTGACGAACTCTCTAGCATGATACCCATTGAGATCGATACTTTTCGCAGCTCAGCTAGGTCGTCAGCATTCATTAAACCTGGGTTAAGATGCGGAAACAAACCCGTCTCCTTGAACACTAACTCCGCCATATCTCGCAAATAAGACAAGGTCGATTCCTGCCCCAGAGCTTTAAGCCCATCACGTGCAGCTTTATATCGGGCTTCGGGTTTATCCCCCAATGTAAACAGCGCTTCTTTACAACCGGCTTTGGCGCCATCACTGGCAATTTTCAGGACTTCTTCTGGCGTCAAGTAAGGCGCTTTGAGTTTCCTTGGTACTTGAGCAAACGTGCAGTAGTGGCAAACATCTCGACACAGGTGCGTTAGTGGAATAAATACTTTCCGCGAATAGGAGACTGCGTTTTGATGACCGCGATCTCGAATTTTCCTCGCGACCTCCATTAGTCTGACGGTGTCATTGGTTCTAGCAAGCGCCAGGACCTCAGAGTTTTCTAACGGTTGAGTTAGGGCTTGGCCTAGCAATTCATCCAGCTGTGTCATGGATCACCTTCGGTTAGCAAGCGCGGCAATGCCGCCTTGTTCTGTGCTGGACAACAGTCCGTTGGCCAGCAAGCAATGATAAGTATGAGATTTAATGCCCTGCTGAATAATTTCATTCACCAGTTCCTGCAAATCATCTGGCGTATCGATATCGAGCCCAATACCTGGCAATTTTGCGACCATGGGCTCAATGCCGCGTTCTTTTGCGAGCTTTAGGTGGCGTCTAAAACTATCTTCACCAAACCCAAACGTCATGCAATCCGGCGGGGAACACACCACGCAATTGGAGCCGCCTAAATCTGCCGCTGGTACAATCAAAAACTCAGCCTCACTCTTTTGGCCAATACCATCCAGCACCACTTCGAGTTCTTCCACGCTGACTAAAGGCGTATCTCCCGGTAGAAAAATCATGACATCTACGCTCTCGGTACTAAATACTTTCGCCGCATGGGTTACCGCGTTGATCAGACCAGGCACTTCTGGTTCCGCCATGACTCTTGCGCCATAGCTGGCCGCGAGCGCCCCAACCGTCGAATCTGCCGTTACGACCACAACCTGATCAATACGATCACAGGTCGTGCCCGCTTCCAGTACATCTTCTACCATCGCACGAAACAGCGCCTGGCGCTGAGTATCGTCCAGCAGACCGCTCAACCTTTGCTTGGCGTCTGTCAGTTGTTTGATAGGAATGACCAGATTAACTTGCATAGCTGCCATGGGCATCGAAACGATGGAGATACACTATCACGACTGATTTGGTCCTGACAGCCACTGTGTGAGCGCCGGTGATATTCAATTAAGTGATGAGCTTATGTTTTGTGAATATCAGCAGCAAAACCGAGACAGGTTTCCGCCAAGTGTGTTCGGTCTTCAATGGATAACATCAACGTTTTAGTGACCAGACATCGCATGCCTAGACGCTCTATGTCCTCGGCCATAGCCGCATCGGCTTGATCGATAACAAAACCATCGATACGCCCGACATAATGCTCGGCGACTGCGAGCGCCGTTTGTGGCATGCCTAACTCTGCCATCATTTTTGCCGCTGGGCCCTTTATCGCCTCACCACCAATAATCGGTGACACGGCTATAACGGGTGCGGAAATGGCTTTGAAGCTTGCTTCAATAGTGGGTATTTTTAGAACAGGATCAACGCTTACAAACGGATTGGACGGGCAAATGAGTACCGCGCCAAGCGCGTCATCTTCTAATGCGGACACAAATCCGGCTGAAGGCTTCGCTGCGTCGATCCCAGCAAAATCAAATCCACTGACCTCGGGTTTACAACGATCCCGGACAAAGTAGTGTTGAAACGCCAGAGTTTCTCCCGCTTTGATATGAACCCGGGTCGCAATCACATCATCGCTCATGGGCACAATTGTATGTCGAATACCCAGTGACTCGCACAATAGTGATGTCGCGGTAGAAAGTGATTTGCCCGACGCCATCAGCACCGTCCGCTGGATGTGTGTTGCCATATCTCGATCGCCCAGACGAAACCAACTCTCGCCGCCGAGTCGCTCCAGAGCATCAAGAAACTGCCAGCTTTCGCCCGCTTGCCCCCAGCCCAGTTCTCGATTGCTCAGTTCGGCGAGGGTATACATGACGGTATCCAGATCAGGACAGATTTTCAGCCCTAAATGCTCGAAATCATCGCCGGTATTGCCAACAATGGTGAGCTCCGCAGGTGACAAGACCTTCGATAGTCCCAAGGCCAGTTTTGCACCGCCGACACCGCCTGAGATCGCAATATAATTCATTATCGAAACATATCCATTTCACGGGGGCGCAGCAGTGGCTTTACACCACGCTGCGCAGGGTCCACTGGAGAGCGGGGATGATAACCCCTGACCAGCACGACCGGCGTTTTCTCTGTCGTTTGGCCCATGACAAGTGAGGCACCTGCAGCCAATTCGTCCGCCGCGGCGACCTGAGTCACCCTCAATTCATTACCATAAAGATCTGTTTGTCCGACATAGTCCTCGATACCCGTAAATCCTGCTACGCCAATCGCAAGCCCCAGCGATCCAACCCGCCAGGCACGCCCAATACTGTCATTGATGATGACACCAACGTCAATGCCCAGCCGTTCTTTTAGCTGCGCACGAATCCGCTCAGCACTCACGTCAGAGTCAAGCGGCAGCAGTAAACATCGATTTTCTCCATCCGCATCAATATTGGACTGATCAATCCCGGCGTTGGCTTGGACAAAGCCTAGCCTGTGCTCGACGATCAAAACCCCAGGACGTTTGCGCACCACTTCTTTAGATTCATCCAGGATCGCCTGCACCTTGCGTGGATCTTTATCGACCTCAAGGGCCAATTGTTCCGCTTCTGCGGACGGCACAACGTCTCGCAGATCAAGATAACGGCCTTCTGCCTTGGAGATAACTTTTTGTGCGATAACCAACACATCATCCTGCTGGAGGGTTTCCGAGTGCTCAGCAAGCGCCGTCAGGATAATCTCCACAAGATCGTCGCCCGGCTCTACCATGGGCAGGCCGGGAACACCGAACAGTCGCAGATCCATCTACGACGCTTTCGGTTCGCCGGAAATCACGATACCCGCACCATCGATACCATGGTGTCGATTGATCGTGATCAAAACAGATGTCAATGCCTCAGCAGCAGCTGCGTTAGCGATCGGTCCGGCGTGCCAGCCTTTCAGACCAACCGCTTCGACCAACTTAATGACTTCCTCTCGTGCAGCGCGCTTGTTGCCTGTCACCAGCACATCACATTGAATCTGATGATCTTCTTGCAAATGAACCGCACCGACATTCTGAAACGCCGACACGACATGCACATCTTCACCCAGAAAATTCTGTGCCATTTGACCTGCAGACCCACCCTCAGGTAACTGCACAGTACCAACCTTTGGTGGCTTCAGCGGGACGGTAACGTCCACAAGGACTTTGCCGGTTAGCGCAGCTTTAACACTGTCGAGGGTGCTGATCTGATGGTCAAACGGAACGGTCAATACCACCAGGTCCGCGGCGGTCGCAGCCTCAAGATTCTCATGACCAGATACATTCAGATCAGGAAACTCTGCCAGCAAAGCAGTCGCCGCCGCCTTGCCTTTTTCATCTGTACGCGAGCCGATTAGAATTTTGTACCCGGCACGAGACCACTGCCGTGCAAGACCACCGCCTAGATCACCCGTGCCACCAAGAATTGCGATGCATTCAATTGTCATAATATTTCACCTTTTAAGTTGCGGCCGATTATTCCCGAATGGTTATACGCAAACAATACGGGATTTAGCCTAGTCGATCGTATTCGTTTTGAATGAGTACGACACATTGAGAAGCATGGAGCATGACAGGACCCAGGGATAACGGTGTCACACCCCGCCGAACCAGTGACTTCGCCGCTTTGGGCGGCATCGGAATATGGTCCGTCAGCAAGAAAACGGCATCATCAGGCAGCTCCATCTGCCGGACATCAGAGCCCTTTTTATCCAACAGATAAACAGACCGAGTTTCCTGATACTGTTTTACCAATCTTTCAAAGCTAGTGGCAGAAATCAAGATACCTTGATCCGTTGTCGTGGATGCATCCTTTGATAGTCCTGCGCCCGCTGCCAGGCAGCGAGCCATTAGCTGGAGCAGCCCTTTCTCAGTCTGGTCACCAATCATGCCGATGGTGTCTCCACGAAACGATATTGCGCGAGAGAAATCTGCACTACCCTCGAAGATATAGGTTAAACAAACGTTTTCCCTGTGCCCCTTGCTGACGAACAAAGTGTTGACCAAAATTTGTGTGAGGTACTCTACATGTGCCTCACGCCCAGCATCACCGAGGAACTTGCTGGCATCAGTGGGAGTCTTTCGGGCTCGAACAACAAATTCAATCAAGCTGGCTGACCGCTGTCGTGCCTCGTAAACCTATGCGTTATAAAGCTAAAGCGCCGCATACATCGCCTGAACCAGATTATAAGATCGTACATCTCCGGTAAGACCAACATCCATCTTGTTCATCACATAGGACATCGACATTTTCGCATCCTGGTCAATGAGTGCGAGCGAGCCACCCCAGCCACCCCAGAAACAGGTATTGGGGTTAGGCGACAGCAGCTTTGCGGTATTGATACCAAAGCCCAACCCGAATGCCATAGGCACACCTAGCGCCATATCTGTCCCTTCAATGCGCACATCCATGACTTGCCCAGCAAGGTCTTCCGAGAACAAGCGGACGCCATGGGACGCACCCATGTTAGCCAGCGCAGAATGTATTTTGGCAACGCTTCTCGCATTGCCATGACCATTTGCGGCGGGAATTTCTGCTGTTCGCCAACCGGCAGTTCTGGATGTAAGCGCAGTAGTCGCTGGATAACGAAAGGTTCTGGCCGCAATTGTGTCCGAATCGCCACCCTGGCCCAGTACTGCGTCATCGCCAGGTGGAATCAGGTCGCCGATCCGCGGGAACTCTTACTCTGGCACGCCAATATAGAAATCTGCCTGCAGCGGGCCGGCAATTTCCTCAGCAAAGAACCAGCCAATAGACTTACCCGTGATACGACGGACGACCTCACCGATCAAATACCCCTGGGTCAGGGCGTGATAACCGGTGGCTGTACCTGGCTCCCACCAGGGCGCTTGTTGTTCAAGGGCCGAAATCACTTTTGCCCAGTCGTATAGATCCTCGCCCTGGAGCGGTTCATCGGTACCCGACAACCCAGCGGCATGATTCATCAGATGCCAGACTTTGACGTTCTCTTTGCCATTCTGCGCAAACTCGGGCCAGTAGTGTGAGACGTTAGCATCGAAGTCCAAGCGACCTTGCTCCACCAGCAACATGGCGCAAAGGAAGGACATCGTCTTGGTGGTGCTATAGACATTGACGAGTGTATCTTCTTGCCAGGGTTTCGACTGCTCGACATCGAGGTGTCCACCCCAGATATCAACGACCTTTTCGCCGTCGATATAGGCGGCAAATGATGCGCCAATGTCCGTACCGCTCTCAACACTTGCGGCGAGCACATCTTTGACCGCACTGAAACGCGCGTCGCAGTGCCCCTGAATCTCGACTGAATCCACCAAAACATCCCCCTAGTTTTTCTCTAATTTTTGACTGGAGCAATGTAGCACAGACCTAACCTGGCCTCGATATGCTTCTCTTGATACTTAACAGGCCCGCATACGCCCTGTGGATAACTCGTTTTCCACAAAATCTCGCCCGAGCCTGTGGATAAGTATGGTGATAACTTCGCCGGCTAAATCTGGCCCGCAGACAATTTATGTTGCAGGGCACACAAAATTCAAAACAGACATTAAGAACATAGTCCTTATATATCAATAGTTTATGTGAAATCTGAGAGAAAACACTTGTAAAGGTACGTCTATCTTCGGCTTAACAACATCAGCCCCGTCCACATGTGCATAAGTCAGGTCTTGAATTGACTCTTAACACTATATTTACAGTGGAAACAGCCCGGCTAGCGTCGAAAACTCTACGTCTGACCCCGCCAGTGCCAAGTATAACCCCTGATTTAGAGAGGCAAACGATACACCAGAAAAAATCATGACCGGTGTCATATTAGGCGCCAACGAGCATCATAAAGCGGTTGTTGCTTTGATCGCAGCTAGCGAACCCCTAAACGAGTCCCTAGCATACCCATTTTTAATACTGCGTTTTAGCGCCTTTAGGTTCGAGACCTCAAATCCGGCAAATCGATCTGCCATGAGTTGTGCTGTTGGCAACACCTCAGCATCGGCAACACATCGCTCGGCAATACCAGCATCGACCAATTCTGCTCCGGTCAGCCGTTTGCCGAACAACGCCATCCGTAACGCAACCTGATAGTGGTATCTCTGGGTAAGCCAAAATACATTGAGCGGCGCCAACATATTGCGCTCCACTTCAGAGACGTGCATAAAAGCTGACTCGCCCACAACAAGAAAGTCGCACGCCAGTGCTAAGGAGGAACCGCCAGCTATTGCGAAACCTTGCAGAGCACCAATTATCGGCACATCCGCTTCATAAACCGCCTCATGAAAATCTGCCCATCGGTCAGAAAATTCTGCTTTCCATGCCGGCGCAGGGTCTGCAGAGAATGCTTTGAGGTCTAGCCCGGCACAAAAGTATCCTTCCGCGCCGCTGATGATAATCGCTTTGCAATCTGGTTCGCGTAAAAGTGAATCCAGACCTGACTTCAATTCAACAACCAATGGTCCCGTCAGTGAATTTCTTTGTGCTGGCCGATTTAAAATCAGCTGCCCAACACCTTCACTATGTCGCACAATTACTTCTGCCATTTGCCGCACTCCTTTATATGACTTAGGCCCAATCCGTGATGGAATTCTTATCTATGAGACTAACATCCGATTCGCGACTCTCCTACCTTGCTTTCGAGTTCAGCCTGCAACTTTACACTGCGCACACTTGGCTGACCGAGCCAGCAACATCCCTACAGACTTATTACAAAAAATGTGCTCACCCAGCCAGTTCAACCGCCAACCAATTCGTCAGATCCAAAATCAAGCACCGGCCAGAAAAGCTCGGCATCGACTTCCGGGTTGCCGAGAATCGTCCATACCTAACCGTCAACCTGCTCGACTTTTACCCCAATGAAATCGAGCGACAACTGAACACAGATTCGAATGAACCAGCCGACGTGCACCGAGTCAGCCAGTTCGGTCAGATGCCTGCCGTCGCTCGCTCACAGACTAGTGCCAGACAGCCCTTCGGTACCCCTGTGCATCAAGGTGATCAGGCGTTATCATTCGCGTTATAACTCCCTAGTAGCGGCACTAACATATGGGCATCCGAAATTTTCTCGGCGACCTAAAGGTCCTTTACAAAGCTGCAACACTAAATCCGCCGACTATCGATACGGTCGGATGCATTCCGCTACTCGTGCAAAACAATGCTCAGAAGTATGCCAATGATATCGCCCTTATCTGCGAGGGCGAAGATGTGACCTGGGTAGAACTGAACGGTCGCGCCAACCGTGTTGCCCATACTTTGGCTGGCATGGGCATCGAAAAAGGCGATTGTGTCAGTCTGTTCATGCAGAACCGCGTTGAATTCGTCGTCAGCATGCTGGGTGTCCAGAAGCTGGGTGCTACGGTCGGCATGATTAACACCAATATAACGAAACAACAGCTCACGCATTGCATCAACCTGATTGATTCAAAAAAATGCATTTTTGGTGAGGAACTGGTCGAGCCACTTGAGCAGGTTCGCGCAGATTTAAACCTCGCGGACGGCAAAGACTATTTGTTTGTACGTGATCCACAGCTCAAAAATGGCCCACCGCCAAACTGGTGTGTGACTCTGGACTCAGCAGATACGGCAACCGAGCACACAGACTTAGCCGTCACAAAGACCATCACAATGGGCGATCGAGCCCTGTATATATTCACATCCGGAACGACCGGACTCCCTAAGGCCGCGATTGTTTCGAACCGTAGAATTTTGCCTAACTCAATGATGGCCGCAACGGCGCTGTTCCGAATTGATAACACCGACCGTATGTACAATTGCTTACCGCTATACCATGCGACCGGCTTGCTTGTGGGTCTAACAGCCGCTTTCTCGGTCGGCGCTTCTTCGGTGATTAGACGCAGACTTTCCATCAGCGGATTTTGGGATGATATTCGTAAGAACAACTGCACCTGCTTTATCTATATTGGCGAATTTATCCGCTATTTGATGAGCAGACCCCCACATAAAGACGACGCGATCAACCCCATCCGGGCGATCGCCGGGAACGGACTTCGACCGGACATCTGGATGGCGTTTAAAGAACGATTTGATGTTGAGCGAATTGGCGAGTTATATGGCGCAAGTGAAGGGAACGGGAGCTTCGCCAATGTTTTCAACAAAGACTGCACAGTAGGAATGGGTTCCGTGCCCGCGAAGCTGGCCCAGTATGACGTTGCCGCAGATGAGATTGTTCGAGATACATACGGCAAATGTGTCGAAGTGAATGACATCGAGAGCCCTGGCTTGTTGATGATGGAAATTACGGATAACACCAAGTTCGAGGGATATACGAGTGACGATGCTTCCGAAAAGAAAATTGTTCGCGATGCATTTGAGACCGGAGACATCTACTTCAACACCGGCGACCTGATGAAAACCGTCGATGTTGGATTCGCCTGGGGACAGAATCACTATCAATTCGTCGACAGAGTCGGCGATACATTCCGTTGGAAGAGCGAAAATGTATCGACCAATGAAATTGCGGAACTCATCAATGAGTTTGACGAGATCATTTTCACTAACGTCTATGGTGTCGAGATTCCCGGTGCGGACGGCCGTGCAGGCATGGCGGCGATCGTACTGCGAGAAGGCTTGAAACTAAAGGATTTAGATCTCGAGGCATTGAGCGAGCACATCGCGAACAACTTGGCGTCCTACTCACGGCCGATCTTTATCCGCATACTCAAAGATTTGCCGACAACTTCGACCCACAAACTGCAAAAGAATGAACTGCGTGACAATGCTTATCATCTCGACAAGGTCACCGATGATCTATTGGTCATGAAACCTGGCAGCAAATGCTACTGTCGATTAGACAGCGACTTCTATGACCAGATTGTCTCCCGCAACGTCGCTTTCTGAGCCAATATTGCCAGCGTTTCTGGACAGGATTTTCTGCATAGGCTTTCTCGTTAGGGCTTTCTAAACCGCAATAAACTACGATTAGTTTTGAAGCGATTTTCTGGCAAGAACACGCTGGTGTTCTTGTCGCCTGCCGCATCGGCGCCTGACAGAGCGTTATGATCGATCACCCCCCAAGACGCCTCCTGGTTTTAAAAGATCAAACAGTCCGCTAGCGAACCTGGCCGTGTTTCTCGCTACCCAGCCGGTTCAGGGTCCGCGTAATGGTTGTCGTGCATACCCAGCACAAAAAGTGCCACATCAAATTCAGCGGCATGATTCCGCAATGCCTCGGGTGGCGCTGCCAACCTCCCAACGTTTGGAAGCCGATTATCTTTAAAACGTACATCGATGCTTTTCTTTGCAATGCCTGCCCAGGGAGCATTACTGTAATGCACGACATAACCCTCGGGAGCAACGAAATAACTCAGGATTTCCGTGTAATAACCACCAGCGAAGACATCGAATACGGCCATCCCTGGCTTAACGCCGAGAAACCGCAACACCTCGTCTGGATGACGACGTTCATCCAGTTTTTTGTCTGTATCTGGACGGCCAGCATTTGCGATAGCCTTATCAAAGTCATCCGCAAACGCAGGCCCACACATCGCCAGTAGGATAGACAGCAGTGCTGCCGTGAGTAATTTTGTCGTCACCTTATCCCTAGTCTTCTTTCGATTAATAACTTTGATTAAGAAATTTGACTAATAATCTCAATGAATAACTTCGATAAAAGATCAGGTCGAATCGTAAGGTGAATCTTCACTCTGTACCACGCCGAACGCTATCCAGTTGAACCCCGAAATCCCACCATCCATCTCAACAGGCCTAGTTGGGGGGCTAGAGAGGAACTAGTAGATCGCAAAAAGTTCTTCAAAGGCTTTCATCTGCCCGCCGTTCGCTGATGACGGCACAAGAATGGGCGTTTTAATACCTGCATCAAACCAGGCTTCTACACCGTCGCGAACCTCCGTAGCAGAACCAAAAAGTGTGGTGTCAGCTAACCATCTGTCAGTCAAAAAGTGAGGCACCTTATCAAAATCTTTGGCTTCAATCGCTTGTTCGATACCCGTCATTTCTTCCATATAACCAGCTTCTTTCCAATAATTTCGATAGTTCGGCAACATCGCATAGGAAGTCAGTGTCTTACGATTTACCGCCTTGGCTGCCTCGATATCGTCAGAAATACAGGTCGGTATCATATCGCCGATAAAAAAATCGTCATTCGTGCGAGCGTCTTCGGAAATGGCAGCCAAAGATTCACTCATATAACTTCTGGCACCATTGGCAAACACCATGCCACCGGCTATTTCTTCTGACAGAGCGATCATCTTCTTACGCAGAGTCGCGAGCACAATCGGGGGCAACTCACCCGCCCGTGGCACGGCTTTCAAGTCTTCGACGAACTGGCGAGTATCTGACAGAGGCTTGCCACCATTTATGCCTCTTTGTTTCAATGCGGGCGCGTGGCTAACACCAATACCAAATCGAAAACGCCCATCGGATACCTCATGGATAAACGAAACAGTCTGGGCGTAATCGGCTACCTGACGAAAGTAGATCGGCATGATACTGGTGCCAAAGGTGATTTCATTGGTGGCAAACGCCAGTGCCTCACATAAAGCCAGCGAATCGCCCAGGCTTGGGCCGTATATTCCGCTGAACCCTCTAGTTTCAATTTCAGTCGCGAGTTCAATGGTCGCTTTGCGCCGGCCGGGAACGGCTACAAGGCTTAAGGCTGGCATTCTGCTCATCTTCGGTGCTCCTTTGATTTTGCTAGAGTCTACACAATGGCACATGTGGAGGCGAATCAGTTTATAATCGCGCCAACTACAAGCCCATTTAAGAGCAACTAAATCCTCATGGTAAATCGTCGCGCAAAGTTTGTTCAGCAGCAGAAATTGATTGTTGGCGGGATCGCCATCGTTGTCATTGGCGTCCTCGTCTACCTGACGACGCTAGTTCTAACCGAGTCGAGCTCTGACGGTTTTGTCGAGGGCGAGCATTACTTCTTGATTGATGAACCTCAAAGAATTCGCGGCGACAAAATTCAAGTCATGGAATTCTTCTCCTATGGTTGTATTCACTGCTACAGGTTTGATGATGAGATCGAAGCCTGGGCAACCGAACGTCAAGATACTGTGAGTTTTAAACAAACCCCTGCGGTCGCCAATGAACTCTGGCGCAACTATGGTCGTGCGTACTACACCATGGAAAGTCTCGGTATCCTCGATGACGGACACAAATTGATGTTTAAACAGGTCCACGATGCCCGGCGCAACCTACAAAGTGCGGAAGATATTGCAGAGGTCCTCGCCATCGACGATGTGACTGAAGAAGCATTCATCAGTACTTTTCAAGATCGTGTGATTGAACAGAAGATAGTCCGTGCTGACCAAATGGCACGTCGATTTAAGGTTGCCACAGTGCCCAGCTTAGTGGTTCACGGTAAGTATCATATAAAAGTGACCGGCAGCATCGGATTTTCAAGGATGCTAGATGTTGCAGATTTCTTGGTTCAAAAAGAGCTGGCTGAAAAAGCCGGTCCGACGCTGACGAATACAACAGAACTGTAGTTAACAGTCTTCTTAACGAACTAGTTACCGGCCTAATTACTATGCAAGTTGATGGGCGAATCAGGATCGATGCGCTCGAGGCGAAAGGATTCATCTGGTGCTATTTCGATTTGAATGGGTTTGGCACTGCGCATTGCAGAATTAAGTACTCGCCACTGATGAATGTTGGCCTTGATGATTCCACCGATTACCGCCGGGTCTCTTGCAACGATAGCGTCCACAGCATGCCGATCGCTTGATCGAACGACGAATATGCCGCCGCTTTCGTCTTGCCAGGGACCACTCAAAAGTAGGATTTCTTGATAGTAGAGCACCTTCCAATATTCTAGATGTGCATCCATTTCGGGTTGGTGTTCATAGCGGAGACCCTCGGTCCAGGCTGCCCCCTTCTCAAACGTGATGACATAAAACTGGTGACTATGTTTTGTGGTATTTGCGGCTTGTACAGAACAAGACAGGAACACCAACAGCAGCAGTGCGGCACGCAGCAATTCAGTCGCTCATCTTTTTGTTGAAATGCGGCATTGTCGATGGGTCACCGGCAACGGTATAGCGACTTTCAGTACCACTCCGGGTGACGTTCTCATAGACACCATCATCGCGCTTGACCAGTTTGGTAAACCCCAGGTCCTTAATCCCCACATTGCCCAGGGGTGTATTGGCCATGGGCGGTGTTGTAATGATGCGTTCAACGGGCTCGCTCAACGTAACCTCACCGGGCTCAACGCCAGCACGCTCACAAACTTCACCCCAGGTTTGCAGTTTCTCCGCAATAGGATGAATAACCTCAACAACTTGACCGTTGGCATGACAAAGGTAATCGTAGCGGGGCATAGGCCTCCTTTTTAAAGCTAGCTGGGTGCCGGACCAGGAAAATCTTCCCGAAGCAGTCGTTTTAACACTTTACCACTTGGATTGCGGGGGATGGTATCAACAAATACGGCGCCCCTCGGTAATTTGAATCGAGCCAGCTTGCCATCGCAGAACTTGATAATGTCAGCTTCTGTGACTTTGTCATGCTTGGTCACGACGACAGCAAAAGGAGACTCGCCCCAGCGTTCGCTAGGCTGGCCTATTACCGCAACTTCCGCCACCCCTTCGTGCTCAAGAATCACGTTCTCGATTTCGGCCGGATAAACATTCTCGCCACCGGAGATAATCATGTCCTTGATGCGATCTTGAATATAGACAAAACCTTCATCATCCATCGCCGCTACATCGCCTGTGCGTAACCATCCATCGACCAGTGTCGCTGCGGTTGCTTCCGGCCGATTCCAATATTCTTTCATTATATGCGGACCACGAACCCAAACCTCGCCCTGCTCCGTAGCGGCACAATCAGCACCATCCTCACCGACGATACGCACTTCGGTGTGAAAGAAAGCCCGGCCAGTTGAGCCTAGTTTCTTGATGGCATTTTCCGCGTCGATCACACAAGCAGGGCCGCAACTTTCCGTTAGACCATAGATCTGATGAACCTCGATACCGATATCGGAATATTTCTGAATTAAACTCGTCGGTAAAGGGGATCCGCCGGACTGCAAATAGCGCAGACTGCTGTAGTCAAACCGATCAAACTCAGGCACCTGGATCATAAAGTTCAGCATGGCAGGCACCAACAGACCCACGGTGATCTTTTCCTCCTGAATTAATTCCCAGGCTCGAACGGGATTAAACTCTCGCATCACAATGCTGGTGCTGCCGCGGTAAACACTGAGCGTCACCGGTGTTAACGCGCCAACGTGAAACATCGGCAACGCCGCAATAGAGATATCGCCATCCCGAATGTCACAGGTCGCGCCGATCGTTAGCAGTGCCCACATTGCTGTGCTATGTGTATGTACCACGCCTTTCGGCAAGCCAGTCGTGCCAGACGTGTACATAATATAGAGCAGATCATCATCACCACTTTCTATCGCAGGTTCTGAAACATCTGAAGCCGCTTTGAATGTCGCATAGTCCTGGCAAAAATGGGTTTCACCAGCGCCGCTGGCAGAGACCTGGAACCAACGCTGAATATCAGTTTTGTCTCCGCGGCTGTAGAGCTCAGTAACCAGGTCAATAAAATCGTCGGAGAAAATCAGCGTCGTGACACCACTGTCCTTCAAAATAAACTCTAACTCATCGCCAACGAGGCGCCAGTTCAAAGGGATCACTACTCCGCCAATTTTGGCAATGGCAAAATAGGATTCGATGAATTCAGCGCCGTTCACCATTAACAAAGCAACTCGGTCACCTGGCTTCACAGCAGCCGCAACCAAGCCATTGGCCACCTGATTACAACGCTGATTGAGCGTCTCGAAATCGAGACGCTCAGCTGTCGCGCTGTCGACATAAGCCTCTCGCTTGCTGGTCAATAAAGCTCGACGGTGTAGTAGTTGACCGATGTTTGTTCGCACATTTCTAGCCTTTTTTTATTATGCGTTTTATTGAGAGTTTGTTTTAGCTTAGAGCTCCCGCTTGCTAACGGCCGACCAGGCTTCGAGAAATGAGTTCCTTCATGATTTCCGAAGTACCACCGTAGATTCGCTGGATTCTGGCATCAACAAACGCTCTGGAGATCTTATATTCCTTCATATAGCCATAACCACCAAAAAGCTGGACGCATCTGTCCGCAACTCGCCCCTGCATTTCACTGGCGGCCAGCTTACAAATGGAGGCTTCTTCATTACTCAACTCACCATCCACAAACTTCACAGTGTACTTTTCTGCGAGAGCCCTGTTCAATTCCAGTTCCGTTTTCATGTCGGCAAGGACGTACCGAGTATTCTGGAATTTCGAAATTGACTCCCCAAATGCTTTACGCTCCATAACGTATTCGATCGTCCAGTCGAGCATCCCTTCGGCAGCCGCGACACAGCCCACGCCAAGGATCAATCGTTCGCGAGGAAGTTCGTTCATCAAATTGAAAAAGCCCTTCCCCTCGCCACCTAAAATGTCGGTAGCTGGGACTCGTACATCATTGAAAAACAATTCTGATGTGTCTCCACAGTGCAATCCCATTTTCTCGAGATTACGCCCCTTATCAAAACCCTTTAGATGACAGTCGACGGTAAAAAGCGTCATCCCCTTGGCGCCCTGCTTGGGATCTGTTTTGGTCGCAAGCACAATGACATCCGCATGTTGACCGTTGGTGATAAAAGTCTTCTGACCATTAATCACATAGTCGTCGCCATCCTTAATCGCTGAGGTCTTCATTCCCTGTAAGTCACTACCAGCGCCAGGTTCTGTCATACCAATCGCACCCACCGCCTCGCCGGAAACCATCTTGGGTAGCCAGAACGCTTTTTGTGCTTCCGAACCTAGATTATGAATATAAGGTGCCACAATATCTGAATGAACGGATACGCCAGAAGCCAGAGCGCCGTATCCAGCTCTGGAAATCTCCTCAATGACAACACAACTCAACTCGAAGGATGCACCGAAACCGCCGTAGGCCTCAGGTACGTCGACACACAAAAATCCGTTCTCACCTAACTTGTTCCATAGCTCCCTTGGCCAGATGCCAGCATCTTCCCAGGCCTGATAATCTGGCTCAACTTCCTTTTCAAGGAACCTGGCGACGCTGTCACGAAATAGTTCTTTCTCGGCGGCGTCGAGTTTGATCACTTCACTCATGTTTATCACTCTATAGCTAGTTTGGACTAAGGGCACGGGAGGAGAATTCTAGAGCTTTCACCATCGGATTTCGATACAGATTACCCACAAAATCATGAATACCTCAAGCTTCCCCCCCGCATGGGCTTTCGTTACACTCACTAATAAATGAAAAGTAAATGCCAATGGCTCGACCTACCGTACTAATACCAGCAGAAGCCAGTCGCATCGTTCAGGACGACCAGACAGTCGTGCTCGTCGGACAACCCCCGGAAGTGCTGAAAAGCTTATTGCTGAACAATATTACGCGTTTCGACGCTATGTTGATGACCGACATTAAAGAAAAAGACGGCTCATTGCTGAACAATCTCGAATTTCCATTCTATTTTTTCGTATTCGTTGCAAAAGGTCTGGCAGAAGGCAGAAAGATCAAACTAGTGGGTGAAGAAGCCGATATTAGCCACGCCTTACGCTTATTACGTTTAACCTTGATGGGTCCAACCCGGACAGAATTGGATGCCTGGGGTACCGATGAAGCCCTCAAAGAAGAGTGGTTAGCCGTATCCAGGGCCGTCGCTTTGCCTGATAGCAACGGCGTCCCCATTCCCGTTGAAGATTTTTTTGAGGTTATTCCATTTACGAGTGGTCGCGCTCAGGTAGGTACACTGCAAATCGATCATACCGGTAGCGACCAATATAAGTTCTCCAACAGTCAGGGTTCGGTTCAATGTGACATTCCGCTGGATATCATCATCAAGCCCCCTTATTCAGTCAGCTCAGACTATGTACCGGGCGGCCTGGTAAAGCTCGGCATCGAAGTCCTTGGTGGCGCGTCGGGGTTTAGTGTCGACGAACCTTGCACGGGTCTTGCGCTCTGCTACAACGGCGAATATATGCTGATCGACTCAATTCCATTTCTGGACGACCACCTCTATGCCCGGGGAATCTCAAAAAACCAGATATCAGCCGTTTTCCTCACCCACCTGCATGATGACCATTGCGCCATGTTCCCGCTGATGCTTATGCCCCATAGGGTCGAAGTTATTTCCACGAAAGAAATCTACTCAATGGCCATGGAGAAACTCGCATGCCAGCTTGGCTGGTCTGCCGAGGTGATAGAAGAACACTTTATTCTAAAAGAGGTGATACCCGGTCAGGCGCTAAATTACTACGGACTGTTTATCGAACCACATGTAACCGTACACAGCATCCCGACGATTGGCGCGACATTCTCTATTCGAAATAAAGAGGGTACACGAAGACTTTGCATTATCGGCGACAACGACAGCTTGACCTCAGTTCGAAAACTCCACGAAGCCGGACACGTTCGCAGCGAAACTCTGCAGAACATCGAACGGCTATTCAAGGATGATTTCCATATGCTGTTTGCCGACGGTGGTGCTGGTGCCATTCATGGCAATCCGGCCGATGCTCTTGAATCTCAGGCTGAACGAGTTGTATTTGTCCACCTCGACGATCTTCCGTCTCAGTTTAGTAACATTTTTTCTCTCGCCAGTTCAGGAAAACGCTATACGGTTTTCGAAGGCGACAAGAGTATCTACACATCACAGGTGAATCACTATCTCTCCTCGTGGCTCGGCAAGCCTTTTCCTAACCGTTGGATGCGGAGCTTACTCGCCCAAGAAGAGATCAGACGTTACAACGCCGATGATGTCATTGTGGTACAGGGTGCAAATAGTCGCGGTTCTGTATACTTAATATTGACTGGCTACTGCGATGTCGTTCAACACGACGGTACTGAATCACGCACTATTGCCCAACTGCAAGCCGGGGATCTCATCGGCGAAATGGCCGTCGTCACAGGGGCAGGCAATCGCAATGCCAGCGTGGTCGCCTCATCACCCGTGACCATCGGCGTATTTTCCGAAGACACTTTTGTAGCATTTATTGAAAATGAGGGCTTCAAGCCTGACTTGCTTCGTCGCTGGGAATTGCGCCCCAAACTAAAACCGTTACCTCAATTTTCTGCACTGTCTTCAAATTCTTTGGAAATTATTGGTCGCCACGCGTTCTCAATGACGCTTGCGGCAGCAGATTCTCTCCAACTCGATCAGGACAACTGGTATCTTTTGGCCAGCGGCGAACTGACATCGGAAGAACCGATTGGTACCGAGTTTGGTCATAAGCCACTGTCAAACCCTAATCCTTGTCGCGTCACGGCGAAGACCGACACCACATTCGTTTGTCTAGCGGCGGATTTAGCTGAAAAAGTACGGATTGAAGTGCCTCAGCTCAACTATCAACTTAGGAAATTTCGGGTTAATCAATCCGACCCCGCCGTTGACTGGATTCTTGGTGTTTTGCCGGTCAATTAATCAGGCGCGAAAAGCTAAATCAGCAGCCAATAGTCGATTCATATTGACCACTTCTTGATCACGCCGCTCGGCTGACCAACCAAGCTGAGTCGCCATGATGTCTGCGACCGGCGCGACCAACTCTAGGCTTTCGTTGGGTGAATACAGCGCTACTCGAGTTCGGCGATACAACACATCCTCTAGACTTTGGGCCCCTTCTTCTTCAATCGCCCAGGTGATCTCACCATCGAACACTGAACCATCCGGCAACAACACCTGCTTGCCACGGCTCAATACATCTCGACTTTCAGCACCGTAGAGCTTGACGAGTCGTTCGGCTTGATCATCCGCCATTGGGAAGGACTGAGTGAGATCAAGCGCACACTGGCGCAAGCTGGTGCCAATGTCGCCACCGGGTAGCGGATCACTTAGATCAAGTTCCTCAAATTTGAACCCAATGACTTCACACGCTTTGTTAACAGCGTCTTCTGCCATTTTGCGATAGCCAGTGAGTTTTCCACCGGCAATTGTGACGAGACCGGATTCGCTTAGCCACACTTCGTCCTTGCGGGAAATCTCTTTAGTAGATTTACCAGTTTCATGAATCAGTGGTCGCAGCCCTGCCCAACTTGTCAGGCAATCGGACAGGGTCAGCTGAATACCGTAATAACGTTGTATGGGTTCAAACAGATACTCGACTTCTGCAGCGGTGACTTCTGGCCAAACCTCAGCACCCTTATATAAGGTATCGGTCGTACCGAGGTAAGCTGTCTGGCCTTTCGGCACAATAAAGAGAGGCCGATCGTCCAGGCCTACCGCAAATGTCATCTGTTTCACCGGAAGTTTTTCCGCTGCAACCACAACATGGATACCCTTGGACAACACCATCGATTTAGGCATCGGCAAACCGTCTAACGCACAAATTTGCTCAACCCAGGGTCCCGCCGCATTGATCACGCCGCGACCCCGAATCATAAACGTCGCACCGGTGAGCTGACACGTCACATCAACGCCGCGCACACGATCTTTCTCTTTATGCATGCCAGTGACTTTGAGTTTATTAACTGCCTTGCCACCGGCTTGAATCCCAGCCCGAACATTGGCGATCACCAGGCGAGCATCGTCGGTTAAGTATTCACGGTAAACGCAGGCATGTGGGAAATTACCTTGATCCAAAAGTGGTTCAAACTCACTGAGCGCATCGCCAGATAAATTGAAGTGTTTATCCTTTTTTTCTACCTGACCAAGCTTTTCGTAAGCCGTGACACCCACAACGTACTTAGCCAATTCAAATCGATTGACCGCGGGCAATAGCAACCACCTTGGCTCCGCCAGATGAGGTGCCAGTTGATGCACGCGCTTCCGTTCACGGGCAGCCTCGCGGACCACATGCACATGGCCCATAGCCAAATAACGCAACCCTCCATGAATTAGCTTGGTCGATTTGCTGGAGGTACCGGAAGCAAAGTCTTCCGCTTCAACCAGAATGGCAGACAGACCGCGCAGTGAAGCTTCCCTCAAAATACCCGCGCCGGTAATACCGCCACCGATAATGATCAGATCAAAATCTTCGTTTTGAGCATCGTTCAACAACTGCTCACGTTGACTCGCATCGAGCCCCATACCACTCACCTCTAGGGCAATACTGCCTCAATCAATCGCGGGCCTGGCGCTGACATGGCCTGCCGGTATTGTTCATTAAATTCTATAATCGTAACCGCGCGACTTGCTGCGACACCCATGCCCTCAGCGATCTTGACGAAGTCCAGATCCGGGTTTGAGATATCTAACATATCGAGTGTCTTCTTCGTCATGGATTGGGCGCCAACCCTGGCTAACTCAACCTGTAGAATCTGATACTTACGGTTTGCAAAAATCACTACACATATATCCAGATCCTCACGCGCCATCGTCCACAGAGACTGAATGGTATACATAGCACCACCATCGCCGTGAATACAAAGCACCTTTCGATCAGGACAAGCAATCGCAGCACCGACCGCGACCGGTAAACCATAACCAATGGAGCCGCCTGTGAGGAATAGCCAATCATGGGGCTCTGCTGTCTGCGATGCCATATAGCAACCACCACCGCTGGTAGCTCCTTCGTCAACCACAATGGCATCCGTTGGCATTAGCTCCGCAAACGTCATACCAATACTCCGCGGACTCAGCTCACCGTCACCCAACCCAGGGGTCTTTAGCGAATTAAAACGCGGCGTCATCGTATCGCAATCCAATGTCACAGCCAGCCTATGAAGCGCATCTTCAGCATCGTGATCCACACCTGCCAATTGATGCCTTATGCTATCGACGGAATAGAACTCGCTCGCCTTGCCCGGATACGCAAAGAATGCGACCGGTGGTTTCGTACCCACCAGAATGAACTGCTCGACGCCTTGCAATTGCGTTTCTGCTTGCTCGGCAAAGTAACCAAGCCTCTCAATCGTGACTCGCCCTTCTCCTCTAGGCAGTCGCGCCGTAAAAGTGTCGCAGAAAAGTCTCGCGCCGGTCGCCTGGGATATTTTATCAGCCACCTGCAGGGCATCTTCCGTGAGCGCCAGATTGTTCATCAACAATACCGTGGACTTGCCGTTCTGAAGCAATGACGCAGCGGTGCTGATCTGATCGTCCGAGACCACCTGCGGCAATATGATTTCTGCAGGTGCAGCGCTTTCAACACACTCATCCCAGGCACAGTTGGCCGGCACGATGAGCGTCGCGATTTTACCAGCACCACTATTAGCAACCGCTAGTGCTGCTGCCGCATCCGTTGGCAATTCACCCGCCGTTGCGACTGTCTTAGTCCAGTGAGAAACCGGCTGTGAAAGTCCGACGATATCGGAGGTCAGTGGCGCATCAAACTGCTTGTGGTAGGTGGCGTGATCACCAATTAAGTTAAGAATCGGCACATTGCCTTTCTTCGCATTGTGCAAATTCGCAGAGCCATTTGATAGCCCGGGTCCCAGGTGTAGCAGTGTGCACGCTGGTTTTCCCGACATCCGAGCGTAACCATCCGCGGCTCCCGTACAGACCCCTTCAAACAGAGATAAAACTGAACGCATACCATCAGTTTTGCCGATTGCCGCCACCATATGCATTTCCGATGTGCCCGGGTTGGTAAAACACACCTCAACTCCCTGTTTAATCAGCGTCTGCAGAAGTTGCTCGGCTCCATTCATCTGGTGATGACCCCGTAAATCGCAAAGAAGCGAGTATACAGCAGCAGCTTAAGACGCGCTGGCGTAAATGGGGTTGGTCAAATTGGCACATTATCGTGATAACCACCACAAAAACTCGCCACGGCCTCAGCCCAGCAAGACCTCTTACTGGCTAATTATCAATAATTACAATGGTTTACGATTTCTCTTAAGACTTGGCACAATTCGTGAAGTAAGCAATGTAGAGATGAGCAATGCAGACACCCACTAAACAAAGTCAAACAGACAGGAACTCCGATGAAAATCACCCTTAAGCGATCACTGAAACCCCAGGCAACAGGACTCACCTTTGCCTTGCTGGCTGTCGTCATGATCAGCTTCGGTGTCATGGCCGAGCGCCACACCCAGTCACCCCTGTCCTTGCAAACGAATACCCAGATCATGATGAACAACGCCAATAGCCAATTAGGCCAATTAGGCCAATAAAAGGAGCCAGCCCCATGAGTGTATTCAATCGACTATCAGACATTGTTAACGCGAATCTAAACTCGATCCTGGAACAAGCAGAGGATCCTGAAAAGATCGTCCGTTTGATTACCCAAGAAATGCAGGACACGCTAGTAGAAGTCCGCTCTGCCTCCGCGCGACACCTGGCAGACAGACGGCAACTGACCAAACAGCTACAGCACGTTCAAGCGGAGTCCTGTGCCTGGGAGCGAAAAGCAGAACTGGCCATTGATAAAGGTCGAGACGATCTAGCCAAAGCAGCACTTCGAGAAAAGTCCTTCGTGGATGATGCGGCAACCCAAATACAGGGTGATTTTATTCACATCGAAGCGGCGATCGAAAAACTGCGCATCGATACAGGCAGCCTCGAGGAGAAACTTCGTCAGGCAAAGGCTCGCCAAAAAGCCTTGATCGTTCGAGGAGAAACGGCAAAATCACGTATGAAAGTGCAGCGCCAACTCAACGATAACTCTTTTGAAAATGCTTTTGAGCGATTCGATCTATACGAACGCAGACTGGACGAAATGGAAGGTGAGGTAGAGGCCTTTGACCTGGGCAGCCTGACACTTTCTGCAGAAATTGAAAACCTGCAAACTGATACTTCACTGGATGCCGAGCTGGCTCAACTCAAGAATCGATTGGCCAAACCAAAAGTGATGACTTCTAGCGAGGTAAGCTAACATGAGACGTCGACATTACAGAGACTATGACACACGCGAGCTTAGACTCGACACTGCGCACAAAAAAATCGGCGGCGTCTGCGCCGGCTTTGCTAACTACTTTGGTTGGTCGCGCGGTACAGTGCGAGTCCTATCAGTAGTGGGTTTGCTTATGATGCCACAAGTCATGCTGCCGGCTTACTTACTTGCCTATCTGATTGTGGATAAAGATGGGCAGTGGGAAGATGTTTATTAGGTCACGGCACTAGCAGTCTCTAGCGCGATAGATGATATGGAGATAATTAGCATTGAGGCAATTTATCGGCAGTGGCAATTCTTCTCTCCACTGCCTACCTGCGAAGGTTGCACTTAAGAATTATGTAATAGGAAAGTAGTGATCAGGGGTAGGCACCATTAACTTTTGGCTCACACCACGCTGGGTCTCCCAAGAGTCTACAGCAGAAGTTCTTCGTGTAGCATCAAAGCGCAGCGCCGACCGGAGGAGAGAGACCCGAAGGGGCTCGCGGAGGAGCGAGGGCAGCCCAGAGGGCCGCAAGCAGCGGAACGAAGGGCTTCTGCTGCCGGCTCCCACACCAGATCGAACATGCTCTTCAGAAAACTTGAAACTGGAAGTGGGAAAGTCGCGATCAGTTCGCAGAATACACTTGTCGTCCGCCCATCCAGGTTTCCAATACTGCTATCTCACTGATCCTATTTTGAGGACAGGTATGCGGGTCCTCCGCCAGGATAACAAAGTCGGCTAACTTGCCTGCTTCGAGACTGCCGACCTCATGATCTGAATGGCACTGCCAGGCCGCATCAATCGTCATGGCACGAATCGCTGTCCGAACATCGACAGCCTCATCCGGCGCCAACTTCGAACCCTCTTCCTTCCACATGTCTCGTGTGACGGCATTTTGAATACAACGCAGCGGCCCCATTTCCGTAACAGGTTCATCCGAATGCAAGGTCCAACGAATACCGGCATCTTCACAAGCTCTTGTGCGATCTAGTAGCGCCGCTTTCTTTGCGCCAAATACATTATCTCGCATCTCCTTGCCCCAATAATAGACATGTCCGATGAGGAAACTGGGAGACAGGCCTAGCTTTTTGATTCGCTGAATTTGCTCGTCATGCAAAATCGAGCAGTGCTCAATTCGGTATGGACCATTTGTCAGCAAACCGGCCTCATTTGCCGCCTCGTATGCATCCAACACATGATCAATCGCCTGATCCCCATTGGCATGAATGGCTAGCGGCCAGCCTCGACCGGCTCGGTCTTTGACCATTTCAATGAGCGCATCAGGTTCAACGTAAGCGACGCCTCGGTCTTCAGAATTCAGATAGGGCTCACGCTGCAATCCGGAGAACCCCTGATTGGAACCGTCAGAAACAATCTTCCAGGCCGTCAAGCGCACCATCTCGTCACCATCACCGGGCCGGGCATCCGTGCGATCCCATTTTTCCTGTAATGCATAGCTAAGCGAATAACGTAATCTGGCGGTCATGCGGCCAGATTCGCCCAGGGCTCGATACAGGTCCAATTCCTGAACGCCACGGGACATGCCAGTTGCCTGATCGCAAAAGGTTGTAACGCCCACGGCATTGGCACGATGACAGACCTGCAGGCAGGCTTCGGTCAAATCGTAACCCGCTTGTGCTGGATTGTGTTTAGCGACCTGCCCCATGGCAAAGCTGCCTTGCAGAACACCATTGGGTACGCCATCGGAATCTCGACCAAAAGAGGATCCGGAACCATCAGGGCTATCATGATTCACGCCAGCGAGTTCCAGAGCTTTAGAATTACAATAAGCAAAATGCAGCGAAGCGTTGTAAACCAAAATGGCATGTGTCGAGGACACTGTGTCCAGCATATGTCTGGTGAGAATATCTGCACCTTCCTGCAGCGAGGGGTCGAATTGGCGGCCTATGAGCCACTGATCTTCGGTAAGGTCAGGCACTAGTGACTTGAGATGGGCAAGGGCTGCATCAATTCTGCTGAACCTAAATGGCCCCACATCAGCAAACTGACCTATGGTCGCAATCGGTAAAAAATGCATGTGCGGTTCGACAAAGCCTGGCAATATCGTTCGACCAGCACAATCAACAACCTCTGCGCCATCAAACTGCTCCGCTAACGTCTTTACGTCGCCAGTCGCCAATATTTTACCATCTGCGATCGCCATAGCATCACACTGTGAAAAATCACCATCAACTGTGTAGATCCGTGCGTTGACCAGTAAGCGGGTCCCGGTCGCGATCGGCGCGAGCGGCGGCGCTGCGCTTCGCCAGTGATCAGGGCTTGCCAGCGTCTCGTTCCGCACGGCCATTAAGCCATTCAACTTACCAATTATGGGAGAGCAACAGGCACAGGGACTCGGTTGCTGTAACCATGCTTGCCAGATATCCGGCGTGTTAGATTTTTGAAACATGATTTCCTCTTTTTCGCTGCCTGACGACCCCAGCTTATCCGATATCGACCGTGGTAACATCGCACCATGCAAATGAAACTCTCCCAACAAACGCCTCTGCAACCAAGAATTGGTATCGATTTAGGCGGTACCAAAATCGAGTTAATCGTGATGCAAGGTGATGGCTCGATTAGCCATCGTGAGCGCTCGCCAACGCCTCAAAACGACTATAAAGCCACGCTGGAAGTACTGAAAAGTTTAATATCCAGAGCGAGCATCGCAGCCAAACTGCCGGATCGACTACCCGTAGGAATTGGCACACCAGGTGCGGTTTCCCTAAAAACCGGCTTGATGATGAACTGCAATTCCACCTGTCTGAACAACCAACCGCTTCGCGAAGATCTTAAAGCTCTCACCGGAAAATCTGTTCGTATTGCCAATGACGCTGACTGTTTTACCCTTTCAGAGGCGAGCGATGGCGCCGGCCGCGATGCAACCACGGTTTTTGGTGTCATTCTCGGTACCGGTGTTGGCGGCGGCATCGTGATCAACAAGTCGCTCAATCGAGGCGTTAACGCCATCAGTGGGGAGTGGGGACATAACACCCTACCCATTGGCGCCCTCGATCAACCACTGCCGGAGCTACTCGCTGAAATTCGCCGGCCATGCTTCTGCGGTCGATTTAATTGCGTCGAGACCTGGGTTTCCGGACCGGCATTCGAAAAAAGTTATCGCATCCAAACCGGAGCCGCACTTAGCGCCGCAAACATCATCCAACGATATAGGGAAGGGGAAGCTAAGGCCCGGCTTGTCTTCGAGCAATACCAGCATTTGCTGGCGTTAGGCCTGGCGAACATCATCAACATTCTGGATCCTGCAGCCATTGTACTCGGTGGTGGGATCTCGAATATCAGCGAACTGTATGAGGCCATTCCCAACCTGCTACCTCGATACGTTTTTAGTGACGTGATTCATACTCAAATACTTCAAGCACAGCACGGCGATTCAAGTGGCGTTCGAGGTGCCGCCTGGCTCTGGACCAGCGCAGAGGTGACTCAACAATTGGAGCAGCCCGCATGACAAGACCAAAAAATTGGCAGGCAATCGCCTTTAACACCGCAACAGATTCAACGAACCAGATTCACTCTGATGCAATGGCAAAAGCCTATGGCTTTCGCGGCGGTCTGGTTCCCGGTGTGGTGGTGTCTGGTTATCTAATGAACCCCGCCGTTATCGCCTGGGGCAAGGACTGGCTGGATCGCGGCGAAGCGAAGGTCATTGTCTCAAGGCCACTCTACGACGGCTTGAATTTTGAAGTGCGGTTATCGGAAGTGACAGACCAATCCTATCAGGCACAGTTGATAGACGAAGAAGGCACGCTATGCGCTAGCGCTGAAATCTCACTTAATCCTGCCCCGGCGCCAATACCAGTCTTCCGCGCTGATCCATTGCTTACCTCAGATATAGAGATACCACTAGCAGAACCAGAGGCGATGCAACGCTTAAAAACAGACGGCATGAAGGCGCTCGGCATCACCTGGCATGAACGACACAGCCTGTCTGCTTACTTAAGAAATGTTGCTCAGATGCCAGAGATTCATCGCCTCTCGCCCGGAGGATTTGCGCATGGCGCATTTTTATTGGGCATAACGAATTGGGTGTTAGCGGGCAATGCTTACATGAACCCCTGGGTCCATTTGCAAACCACATCACGATTTTTGCAGGCTGTGCCATTCGGTGCGCGGCTAATTGCGGAATGCCAAATCAAGGATTTATTTGGCAAAAAGGGGCACGAGTTCGTTGACGTCGCAGTGAATGTTTTTGATGCAGATTCACAAAAACCGATCATGGCTGCTGACCTACGCGCCATCTACAAAATGCGACCGGCCTAAAGGTCGCGGTTATTCAGCGGAGCGTAAGCTCGCCAACTGATCGTTGGACCAGATCTTTCGAGAGAACCTCGGGTTTTTCGAGGACATATCAATCTGATATAGAGCCTCACCCTTTGGCAACGGTAGGCCAAGGATTTCACACAAATTTCGCGCCAGCCATCCCTCGATTTTTAACACCACCATTTTGCGACGCAGGCGCCCCTGCACATCTCGATTCAGGACCGTTGGCAGGGTATTCAGAGTAAGGATTTCATCGATCGCCGGATGGGCCATTTTTTCCCGACCTTCATCACTGGCATAGAAGTGGGTCACTGCAAAAATAGTTTTACGCGGGTTGATCTGTTTCAGGAATTGGCAAGATTTGACGACGGTTGATCCGGTACGCACCATATCGTCAAACAATACGATGTCGTGGCCGCTAATCTCATCAAATGTCGCCTCACTTTCTGCATGCAACTGAATCTCAACCTTACGCTCACCGGTACGATCCTTATCGAGCATGATAAAACGCGCTTTCGGCATATTGAGTTGAGTAAACATCTCTTTGACGAAATCCCGCGCGCCCTTATCTGGTGCGCAAAGCGCCAGGCCTTCACCATCGGGCTTAATGTCGACGATATTCGATTCTGTCAAATAGTTAAGGTACAACTCATAAGGAATGAGGTTATAAAACTGCCCGTCGAAAATTTCACTGAACATGGTCTGCACAGCATGGGAGTGGTTATGCACTGTGACCACACTATCGACACCTGCCACTTTGAGCATCTCGGCATACAGCTTTGCCGTGAAAGGTTGGCCATCAAACTTCTTCAGGTCTTCCTTCTCTCGTTCGTTCTGGGTTTCTCCAAGATCACTACGCGGCCCCCTATCCTGAGCACTATAGAATAAATCAGGCTCGACGAGCACTACTGCCGCTGCGCCATTTTCTTTCGCAGAGCGTGCAATCAGCATCGTGCGCATTGCCAAGTTCTGGCGACTGACATAACCATTCGCCGTGCTAACAATAATGACGGTCTTGCCCTTCAGTTTGCTGCCGATCCGAGAAAAGTCGCGTTCATCGGAGATAAAGCGCGGACAGAATTCGGAATTAGCGAAGGTTTTCATACTGATAAGATCAGCAATATCTTCGCGCTGCCCCAGGGCGTATGCGAGATCAATAGCAAAGGGATCGTCAGAGAAATTGCCAACAACGACAATGTCAGAGAGCTGATGAGATTGATTCACAAGGATGCCAAATTGGGTCAGGGACCAGGCGGAATTAAAACAGATTGAGCAGGGATCGCAAGCCATTACTCAACCGTTCACTAAACATTTTTGCGCCCATGCCTATTCCCGGTCTTTTTCCAGCAGCGCTCGAAGCGCGAGCACTTCTCTATGCAAATCCCGCATGGACACTTGATTCGGGTCTGCGTCCATTTCCTTCTGGTGCTCCTCCTCCAGAACATTCACCACGATGCCAATGACCATGTTCAAGAATGCAAAAGCGGTCAGAAAGATGAACGACACAAAGTAAACCCAGGCCCAGCTGTACACTTCCATGACTTCGTACATCACGTCGGTCCAGTCTTCAAATGTCATCACCCGAAACAACGTCAGCATGGCAGCGGCAATGTCACCCCAGAGAAATTCATTTATGTGCTCAAAGAAAAGGCTACCAACCGCCGCATACATATAAAAAATGATAAACATCAGGCCCATCACATAACCGAGCCTGGGCAAGGCAATGAGCAGAGAGTTCAGCAGCATGCGCAACTCCGGCACGATACTGACCATCCGTAACACTCGAAACACCCGGATAAGGCGAGCAACCAGCGCCATATCCGTATTATCGATCGGAATTAAACTAACCGTCACAATCAGAACATCGAACAGGTTCCAGCCACTTTTAAAAAAGTCCAATTTGCGTTCTTCAGCTGCATAACGAATGCTAATTTCGATGATAAAGATGGCCGTAATCAAAAGATCGAGCCAGTAAATCAAGGTTTGCACGTAGTCGGGCACATCGTAAGTTTTCACGCCAATCAATAGCGCTGACGCCATAATCACCACGATGATGAAGGTTTCGAAAATTTTGTTGTTGCGGATCGCCTGAAATCGGGAAATGGCGGTCATGACATACCTATTCGAAAAAAAGCGTGATTATAGTAGATTTCAAAATTTGGTCTACGCTTAAGAATGTAACGAATAGGATTTGAATATGGACATTCTTCCCTACATCAACACAGGCCTTGCCCTACTCGCTCTGTTGATTGCAAGTGTGGCTCTCGCGATTGCCGTCAAAACCAGACGATTGCACTCTAGAACGCCCCAGATTAGCAACAACCGTAAGCAGGAAGTTTACAGTGAAATTGCTAATGCCCTGTCAGACGGCGCTATGCTCTGGCAACGACTCGCTATCCAGTGTGATGAACTAAGCACTCATTTAGTTTCTTCACGACTCAGCGGTGCCCCCAGAGAAGCGGTAGGCGACTGGCTCGGGACCTTGAGAGATTTCAGCAAGAAGTCCAAAAATGAAATTGACCATGCCTACCAACTGTTCTCTGCCGAGGCCAAGAAAATGACGGTTGAGGAACTAGAGCTACAGATACCAGATATGGCTCGATTTGATAAAGAAATGAAGGGCAATATGGCAGTTATCGCAGATCAAATTGATCATATCGATGGCGTACTCGGTGGCACAACACCGCTTTCCAATCGACAGCTCAAGATTACGCTGCAAAAACCCCAGGCGATGCCGCACTTCTTACGCAAACGACAAAAAATCGCAGAATTACAACGACGTCGATCTCAGCCAGTCTCGGCTGCCTAAGTACGTAGTAGAGGGTAGGTAGTAGAGGGTAGGTAGTAAAGAGAACGTACTAAAGAGCATCGGACGCAAGGAACGCTAATATCCATTTCGCCAGCGTATCGCTATCGAGCGCTTCTTCAAGACTCAGAATACCGCGTTGAAAGGCCCCTGCGCCGATGATCTTTTCACGAAAGTTCATCAACGCTCGCGAATAGGATTTAGCAAATTCAGGGTGACCTTGAATACAAACAATGTGTTCGCCTAACTGGTAAATCGCATTTGGGCAAAACTCACTGCTGGCCAGCAATTCAGCACCAGGGGGCAATACCGTCACCTGATCTTTGTGACTCACGAGTACCCTGACCTCATCAAGAGCCGGCCGCATGTAGTCTTTCTGAAGCATTAGCTGACTGGTATGGACACCCACACCCCAGCCGCTATTGGCAGACTCGGTTTTGCCTCCCAGTGCCTGTGCGACAAGCTGATGACCAAAGCAAATACCCACCAGAGGCTTTTGCGTACCATGTAACAGACGCACATAGTCCTCGAGATCATGGATCCAGGCTTCGTCGTCATAGACACTTTTCCTACTGCCCGTGATGATATAGCCATCACAGGCATCGACTGTGTGCGGATACACGAAGTGCTCGACATCATAAATTTCGAAGCTCAGATCTACTTCGCTGTTGGCTGACAGGCGAGCAATAAACATATCAGGATAGTCGCCAAACTCATCTTGAAATTGCGACAACGTAGAGTCTGCCTTGAGAATTCCAATCTTCATATCGATCTAGCTTTTATAGGATGTCTATAGAATGTCTATATAATTTCGAAATAGCGATTAAGCTGCCAATCACTGACATGGCGCTCATGCTCCCGTACTTCCCAGTCCCGACTGGCAGAAAAGTGATCCACAAAAGCATCACCAAACAACTCCCTTGCTGCCAATGAGCCTACGAAGTCACGATTAGCATCCCGCAGATTGGCCGGCAACTGAGCTGACTCCGGTAAATCATCTTGAACGTCATAGGCGTTGCCGGTCACGCGATCACCGAGGGTCAGTTTTTCTTCGATGCCAAGCAAACCAGCACCCAGTGTCGCCGCGGCCACCAGGTATGGATTCGCATCCGCCGAGCCAATCCGAAACTCCACCCGCTGAGACTTCTCTGAACCAGGAATAACACGCAATGCCGTGGTTCGATTATCAATTCCCCAGGTAGACGCCGTGGGTGCCCAAAAGCCTTTGATCAGACGCGTATAACTGTTGATCGTCGGCGCTGTCATGGCCAAAAATGGTCGCATGTACTTTTGTAAGCCCGCCACATACTGCCGCTGCAATTCGCTCATGCCATTGTCAGCACTGCCGTCAAAGAACACGCCCCGACCCGATTTCAAATCAAATAGTGACTGGTGGCAATGACCGCTTTGGCCTGGATAGTCCATGGACCATTTGGCCATAAATGTCGCAAGCTTTTCCCTGCGCTGAAAAAAACCTTTGGTAAAGGTTTTGAACAGGGCAGCTTTATCGGCCGCATTTTTCGCTTCATCAACGGCAAGGGCCGCTTCCCATACACCAGGGCCCGTTTCGCAATGCAAACCTTCAATTGCGAAATCATGATCCTCACAAAAGTCCATAAACTCATTAAACAAATCACTGTGGGTCAGCGTTCTCAAGATTGAGTAGCCGAACATACCAGGTGATAACGGCACAAGATCTCGATAATTTTTGTCACGAGCGCTCTGCGCTGTCTCGTTGAAAATGAAAAACTCATATTCAAAAGCCATACGTGCACCAAAGCCAAGTGACTCGGCTCGGTCTAACACGCGCTGCAACACACTACGCGGACAAATCGGGTGCAAGCTCGCCCCATCCGAGCCAACAAATTGACCGATAAAATAGGGAGTATTCTTTTCGTCCCGCAGTCGACGCTCCGTCGTCAGGTCTAGTTTGTATAGCGCGTCTGGAAAGGCCGTGTGCCAACCGGTAAAGGTGGCGTTGTCATAAAGTTCATCAGCGACGTCCCAGCCCAGCACACAATCGCAAAAACCTGAGGTATCCGCGGCGATGGATTCGAATTTTTCGAGGCTAATGTATTTACCGCGGATAACACCGTCCACATCGGTTACGCCAAGTTTGATGCGGGAAATTCCCTCTTCTCGATAGCCTGCGATCAGTGCCGCTGCGTCTGTCATGATGACGACCCTTTTACCGCGTGTTCAGAACCAGGCAAGCGAATGTTTTCCACCATTGCCTGCACATACTCCGGTGGCGCTTTGGTCAGGTTCATCACCACAAAAGACACCAAAAAGTTTAACAACATTCCCAACGTGCCAATACCTTCGGGAGATACGCCGAACCACCAATGAGCAGAATTATTGTCCAAAGGGCTTACAAACTTGAAATAGACAATATAGCTGAAGGTGAAAATAAGCCCGGTCAGCATACCGGCGATTGCCGCTTCTTTATTCATTCGACGAGAGAAAATACCCAGCAAGATCACCGGAAAGAAGCTCGCCGCAGCGAGGCCAAAGGCAAACGCAACCACCTGCGCCACAAAACCCGGAGGATAGATGCCAAACAAACCCGCGATACCAACCGCAACGGCTGCGGCAATTCGAGCAAACAACAACTCCTGACGTTCAGAAATATCAGGCATCAGGGTTTGTTTTAACAGATCGTGAGATATGGCTGTTGAAATCACGAGCAGCAAACCCGCAGCAGTAGAGAGTGCCGCCGCTAATCCGCCTGCAGCTACCAGGGCGATCACCCAGTTAGGCAAGCCAGCAATTTCAGGGTGAGCCAGGACAATAATATCGCGATCGATATACAGTTCATTGGCATTATCGGTGATCGGATTTGACAGCGTCCGCTCACCGCTACCACCTCTGGCTTCCGTAAATGCAGGCGCTCCATCGATCGCTACACCACCGCGGTAGCGAACCTCACCATCATCGTTTTTATCTACCCAGGCAATCAAACCGGAAGCTTCCCACTTGGTAAACCATTCCGGTGCATCCATATAGCTCATACCATCGATGTTGTTGATGATATTAATTCGAGCGAACGCTGCCACAGCCGGTGCAGTGGTATAAAGCAATGCGATAAGGACCAACGCATATCCAGCACTGATACGTGCATCACGCACTTTAGGTACCGTAAAAAACCGCACGATGACATGGGGTAGCCCAGCGGTACCGGCCATTAGCGCCGCAGTGATAAAAAACATATCAATGGTCGACTTATTACCACTCGTAAATGCTGACATCCCTAGCTCTGCGGTCAGTCCATCGAGTTTATCGAGCAGGTAAACCTCCTCGCCTGCCATTGTGCTGCCAAACCCAAACATCGGTAGAGGATTGTTTGTGAGAGCTAACGAAATGTAGATAGCAGGCACAAGATAGGCAAAGATCAGCACACAGTATTGCGCGACCTGGGTATAGGTAATGCCCTTCATACCGCCCAACACGGCATAGAAAAACACGATACCCATACCGACAAACACGCCGGTATTGATGTCCACTTCCAAAAAACGTGAGAAGACCACACCGACCCCACGCATTTGCCCCGCGACATAAGTGAAAGAAATAAAGATCACACATACCACGGCGACAAGCCTCGCTGCCTGCGAGTAGTATCGCTCACCCACAAAGTCAGGAACCGTAAACTTGTTGAACTTACGTAAATACGGCGCTAGACACAGTGCCAGGAGTACATAACCTCCGGTCCAGCCCATCAGATAGCGAGCACCGTCTGCTCCCTCAAAAGCTATAATGCCTGCCATGGATAGAAATGATGCGGCTGACATCCAATCAGCTGCTGTGGCGGCACCGTTCGCCAGTGGATGCACATGGCCGCCAGCAACATAAAATTCGCTAGTCGAAGTAGAGCGGCTCCAGATCGCAATGCCAATATAGAGTGCAAAAGACCCAAACACGAAAATGTAGGTTAAAACTGTCGCACTCATTGGTCATCCTCTTCGACACCGAACTCACGATCGAGGCGATTCATCCGCCACGAGTAGAAAAAAATCAGCATGACGAACACGAATATCGACCCCTGATGCGAGAACCAGTAACCGAGCTTGAAACCAAAGAATCGAAATTGGTCCAGATAATCGACAAATAGAATGCCGGCTCCAAACGAGACTAGAAACCAGATCGCCAACAGTACGAACATCAGACGAAGGTTCGCCTTCCAATAAAGGTCGGTATTTTTAGACACGAGGGTTTTCTCCATTGATTTTGATTAGCTGATCTAGGTCAGCCTCATCGCGAGGATAAACCAGTTGACCACCATTCGTCAGCTAGATCATTTAGAAGTGAAAAACTCTATTGACATCCGTGTTGGCAATGAGATGTCCACAATTTCTGTGGATAAGTACGGGGATAACATTCTGTTTAGGCAAATATACAGTGTAAATTTAAAGAAACATCGATTGATCAATATTTAACCACTCCATTTTCTTATTAATAATCAATAATTTACCGTGTAAAAAAACGATAAAGACCGACAATTTGAAGCGCGAAAAATTTTCAAGTTGCCGGGTCAGGATGTGAACAAGTAGCGCTACCAAGTAAGTGACCACCAACTGATTCAGCGAGCATAGCCTGAGTTAACGGCACAAATATTGGCGATTTTTGTGATCTAGTCTACGTTCTTAATGCCTGTCAGCTTGTCTCGGTGGGGCATTTCAACCAGATTCTGCGGCAATGATTTACTGACCTTGGCGCCCAATTCTCGCATGTTTTCTGCACGGCCAACGAGACTCCCACGACCGGAAGCTAACTTGTTATGAGCCTTATCATAGGACGTTTGGACCGCACCAAGACGCGTACCGATGTCCTCAAGATCTGCGACAAAGTTCACAAACTTGTCATATAGGGCACCAGCTCGATCGGCAATTTCCTGGGCATTCTTATTTTGTTGCTCGTAACGCCAGATGTTCTGTATCGTCCGCAGCGTCGCCAGCAGTGTTGAGGGTGCGACTAGCACGATATTTTTATCGAAAGCCGACGAGAACAGTTCACTGTCTTGCTGAACGGCCACGGAAAATGCGGCTTCCACAGGTACAAAGAGCAGCACAAAATCCAGCGTACGGATGCCAGCCAGATTCTGATAGTCCTTGGCACTGAGCTGCTTGATGTGCTGGCGCAGCGATTGAATATGTGTGCCGAGTTCCGCATCCCGAATCAAAGGGTCATCTGCCGAACAATAGCGCTCATAAGCAGTTAGCGAGACCTTGGAATCGATAATGAGGTCTTTACCTTCCGGAAGGTGAACCACGACATCCGGCTGTTGACGTCTTCCGTCTGCGGATTTCGCTGAAAATTGAATTTCATACTCTCGACCCTTAACGAGACCTGATTTTTCCAGCACTCGCTCAAGAATCACCTCACCCCAGGTCCCCTGGGTTTTGCTTTCACCCTTCAAGGCATTCGTCAGGTTGATCGCATCCTTGCTAATTCGTGCATTGATATCCTGCAAGTTTCTGACTTCTTTGATCAGTGAAAACCGCTCTCTTGCCTCGTTCGAGTAGCTATCTTCTACTTTTTTCTCGAACGCCTGGATGCGCTCTCCCAGCGGTTTCAAAATACCGTCAAGCTGTGTTTGGTTCTGTTCAGAAAAGCGTTTTTGCTTTGCGTCGAATATCTCGTTGGCGATATTCTTAAATTCCATATTGAGTTGAATTTTGGCTTCTTGGAGCAAAGCCAGCTTCTCCTCACCCTGCTTTTGCTGTTCAAGCAATGTGGTTTCCAGATGGGAAATACGTTCCCGGTAACGCGTGCTCTCAGCTTGAAGAACATCATTTTTTTCAGCAAGTACCTGGGTCTGAGACTGCTGGTCTTCGCGCTGTTCTTGAGCCGCAATACTACGCGCTTGCTGCTCTGCTCCCTGAATGCGAGCCGTCTGCAACGCGTCCTGGTGTTCATTGAGATCAGATTGCATCTGCAAGAGTGTGGCGGCATCAGCCGTCACACGTTCTTGCAATGCGACAAGGCGTTGGCGCGAGATTAGATGGAAAACTACGCCCGCGGCGAGAATTCCGGCGAGGAAAGCACCAAGTACGATCAGGGACGTTTCAATGATAAGTACGTCTGTCATAGGTGTCTTTATTCAAGAACTGACCCCAGAATTCTACACCAGACTGTTTATCTATACAGCGTGAATCCGTGCAATTAGTGCAGAAAGGCGAACATTTTACGGCGGTAGGCGGTGGCGACCGGGTCACCTTTGCCGAGCAAGTCGAAGACATCGATCATGGTTTTCCGCGCTAGCTGTTCCTCAAACTCTTTGTCCTTTTGCATCACCACCAGCAGGTGTTCAAGCGCGGCTTCTATTTGATCATCAACGACCAATCGAACAGCCAGTTGGTATCGAACCTGCAAATCAGCTGGCGAAGCTATCACCAGATTTTCCAATTCTACTAGTGGCGGCAACTCGGCTGCTTTATCAATAAAGTTGAGGCGTTTGACAGGTTTATTGATGCCGTCAGTTTCGGTTGGCAAGGCCGCAATCATCTGACGGGCTTCATCGCTGCGGTTATCCATAATCAGCAGATCAGCAAGTTCTACCTGCAGGGCGTTATTGGCTGGTTCCTGCTCAATGACCTGCTGCAATAACTCGATTGCTGCAGCGCGATCGCCCTGCTCAAGCAAAATCTGAATCTGTTCTTGAATTCGCTCGACTGGGCTCATGGTTATTTGATCAATGATATCTCGAAGTGTGGCCTCTTCTTGCGGGCCTTCAAGACCCTGGACCATCTGACCCTGAAAAATGACCTTCACGGTAGGCAGCCCTTTAATGCCGAGTTGCTGAGCGACCTGAGGGTTCTGCTGGACCTCGACTCGACCCAGCAGGAACTTACCTTGATATTCGGTCACCAGCTTGTTCAACAACAGCGCCAAAGGCTGACACTGTTCTGCACCCTCGATGTAAAATTCAAGCAGTACGGGCGTTTCCCGAGACTGCTCAATCAGTTCCTGGATATTTTGTGCTGTGACGTCAACGATAGGGTTGGATGGATGGGTCAATTGATTCATGGGCAGCGGTGCCATTCAAAAAATGCGTAGCCTACCCGTTTAATTGATATTTATCACCCCTGCCAGGCACCCCCAGAATATTAGAGGGACATAATAGAGGGACATTGTAAGCAGACATCCTAGAAGGACACCCTGGAAGGACACCCTGGAAGGACACCCTGGAAGGACATCCTGGAAGGACATCCTGGAAGGACATCCTAGAAGGACATCCTGGAAGGACATCCTAGAAAGAAATGGTAAAAAAGACGCTAAAAGAAACTACTGGCTTAAACTGATTGGAACAGTTCACCTTCACGCTTAAGTGCAGCAGCGATCACGCTGGGAGAAACCCAGGGGCTAGTCCGGCCGCGGTAAAGTACCTTATTGCCTTTGCTAAGAAGCCAAACGTCAGAAGATCGGATATGGGTAACTTTCATGGCTTACTTCTCATAGACACTGTGGATTCATACAGTACTGTATATTTACCCAGCAGGCAAGCCGATTTTAGATAAAATTACTGTCGGACATCAATCCAATCAAAGCCTTCATTCTGATTGGAGATCTTAAGCGTACCTTGCCAACCCGACAGCATCGCAGTCACGGCAGCTTCCGCCAAATGCGGGGCGTTGTTCTGTTCACTCACATGGGAAATGATCAGATGACCTAAGTGTTCAAGTTCAATGTCTGCTAACAGGCCAGCCGCCTGCTCATTATTCAGATGCCCGTGGGGGCCCGCCACCCTCTGTTTGAGGGTATAGGGGTAAGGACCCTGATCTAACATCTCAACGTCATGATTACATTCCAACAGCAACGCATGGCAGAGGCTGTATTGTTCGGTCACATGGCGGGTGATATGTCCCAAATCTGTCAGCACACCCACTTTTAGCCCTCCAGAAGAGACGACATACTGGCACGGTTCGCGCGCGTCATGGGGCACCGGCACAGGCTCTATTGCCAGCGTGCCAATCATAAACGGCTTGTGACAGTTGACGGTTCGAAGATGGGGTAAAACCCCTACCTTGCTGTTGCTGTAGGTGCCCTGGGTAAGATAAACCGGTCGCTTGAACTTGCGAGCAAAGGGTCCGACACCATGAATATGATCTGCGTGCTCATGAGTCACCAGGACCGCATCAATATCCAATGGGGACATACCGAGACGCTCGAGTCGCCGTTCGGTTTCTTTGAGGGTAAAGCCTAAATCAATTAAAACGCAGGTGTTGCCGTCGTCAATCAGCGTCCCGTTGCCTTTACTACCACTGCCCAGCGACGCAACGCGCATCTGTTAGGTGGACGATTCTTTAATGATCTTAAGTAAGCGTTCGGCAACAAGCGCATCAGCCGGCGTGGACGCGTCCTTAAGAATCGACACCTGTATCGCTTCTGGTCTTTCTTCGAGACGAATCATATAACGGTTTGCTTGCGACGCTTCTGTCTCATCGTCGAAGAATCTCGCCAGAAACCCGGGTGACTGGTCAAAATTCTCGTCATAATAAACATAATACACCTGTTCCGTTCGATCTAGATCAGAGACTTCGAGCTTGGCATTTTCAAGCGCACCACCCACGGTTGCCCAGGCACGCTCAAAGTCGAGCTTGTAAAGTAACAATGGTTTGATTCGATCTGGTATGAGTTCAGCTTTTTCACCCCGGTTTTCAATCGCCATGACGGAAATCACAGGATCGTTAATCGTTTCGCCAAGGTAGTAGGCCATTTTGGTCAGTAATTCATTTTCCATTTCAAGATTATCGGAATCACCTTGCCAATTCGGCTGATTCGTTCGCCCTGGCAGAGCTTGTCGCTGCACCAGATAAACTTCACTACTGCCGCTACGAATGCCAGGCTCGATGCTGAGCTTAAACTTGTGCAATTCGCTCAAATCACCGGCGCTACTCCCAGTGCCATCGATAATACTTTCCAACGCTTCTGCTGCAGTTCCTGCCTGGGCAGTAATCCAGGCCGACTCGACAATGCCCTGGCGGGGGTTGGCAGTTTCTACCTGGAAATTATTACTGTTCCAATATTGGAGTAGCTTTGGCCAAATCACCGCAGGTGAGGCGTCAAGAAATATCCACCGTTCATCACCCAGCTTTTTAAGCACGATTTGTTCAACACCAAAAGTGGTACTCAGTGCATCGGGCAATTCCAAGTCTGCGGATTGGCCAGCAAGACCACGTGAATCGACCACGTCAGGGATCGACATCATGTCGACAAAATCAGGCTCATCCAAACCTTCTGGAACCACGACCCTGGGACCACTCTCGGCTTCCATGTATTTTTTGTTACGATCATAGTTGTCTACCCAGCTGCAACCGGACATCAACAAAGAAATCAGAATCGTTAAAGTTGTTGTTCTTATCACTACAGTATTTCCGCCTGTTGCATCGCTGCAACGATAATTTCATGGTATTCCGGTGAGAGCTCCGTGAGCGGTAAGCGAATACCGAGTTCGATCTTACCCATTTTCGCTAACGCCCATTTAACGGGGATCGGATTGGCCTCCACAAACAAATCATGGTGTAAACCCATCAGGTTTGCATTGAGCCGGTTGGCCAGTTCACTGTCCCCCAGCAGCGCCGCGTTGACGATGTTGGACATCATTTTAGGCGCAAGGTTCGCCGTGACGCTAATCGTTCCTGTTGCTCCGTTCAATATCAAATCCACCGCTGTGGCATCGTCACCCGAAAAGATAATCATGCTTTCGCCACAAAGCTCCTGAATATCAAGGGAACGCTGTAAATCACCCGTCGCTTCTTTAATGCCGATCACCTGATCGAGTTCGCTACAGCGAGCGACCGTCGCTGGCATCATGTCGCAGGCAGTGCGACCAGGAACATTGTAAAGAATCTGTGGCACATCAACCGCCTCCGAGATGGCTTTATAGTGCTGGTAAAGCCCTTCTTGGGTCGGCTTGTTGTAATAAGGTGTCACTAATAGGCAAGCATCTGCGCCTACATCGCTTGCAGCTTTAGTCAGTTCGATGGCTTCACGAGTGGAGTTTGCACCGGTTCCTGCGATCACGGGTATTCGGCCCTTCACGACATTAACCGTGTGCTTAACGATGGCGCAATGCTCTTGCAAATCGACGGTTGCCGATTCGCCGGTAGTACCGACCGGCACTATACCGTCTGTACCCTGCGCTATATGCCACTCGAGCAAGTCGCTAAGATGGTCCCAGTGAATCGAACCATCGGCATGCATGGGTGTAACGAGCGCCACGATACTGCCCGAAATTATTTTTCTATCGCGCAAATCATCGCCTCACGAAAAAGAAGCCTCACGAAAAGAAAGCCTCACGAAAAGAAAGCCTCACGAATAAACAGCCCCAAGAAGAGCCTGCGAGAGACAAAAGGCGCCAATCTTACTGGCGCCTAGACCGTATAACAAGACACATGACAAGACAGTCAGCCAACTTCCGCACTGGCCTGAGGCCATGCGTTCACAATTGATTTCACCAGTGTCGCCAGTGGGATCGCAAAGAATACCCCCCATAGTCCCCACCAACTGCCAAACACCAGCACCGCACCAATAATAGCGACCGGGTGTAGATTGACCGCTTCAGAAAAGAGCATCGGCACCAGCACGAATCCATCCAGGAGCTGAATAATGGTATGGCCTATCAGCAGATACATCAGTTCATCACTGAGACCGAACTGCAAATAGGCAATGATCACCACCGGCACGCTCACCGCGATCACACCCACGTAAGGCACGATCACTGATAAACCCAAAAGGAAAGCGAGCAGAGCGGCATACTCCAGCCCAAAATACGTAAAAAAGGCATAGGTGACGAGACCAACCACGATAATTTCAATCACTTTGCCGCGAACATAGTTCGCCATCTGCTGATTCATCTCGCTGAAAATGCGGTTCATCAAGGGTCGTTTTTCTGGCAAATACGCGACACACCGGTTGAGAATGAGGTCTTTGTCCTTGAGAAAAAAGAACACAAGGATTGGCACTAGCATCATATAAACGCCCACCGTGACAATCATCGGCAATTGCGCCAGTGAGAAGGATACCAACCACTGGCCGATATCCCCGACTTCTGCATTCAGCATTGCACTCCAGGTATCCACCTGGCTCGGGGATACAAATCTAGGATAACTGGTCGGTAGACCTGCCAATATTTCCTGGGTTCGAAGCGCCATGCTAGGCAGCTCGTCAAACAAACGCTGCAATTGCCGCCAAACACGCGGGATCACGAGAAACAGCGTCGTGACGAAACCACCTAAAAATAGCAAAAAAGTCGCCGCGATAGAGAGCCATGCGGGCACACCACTCTTGAGCAACAGTTTGATGATGCCCTGCATGACAAAGGCCAGCACGATACCGGTGAGAAACGGCGCCAGGATGCCACCCATCCAAATAATAATCGTGAAAGCGGCCACCAACAGCACGCCCAATAGCACAGCTTCTTCATCCGAGAGGAATCGGTCTACCCAGCTTTTAAGGACTTCATACATAGTGTCAGGCTTTTTTAAGTTCGTAATAGTATTTGCCGTCATCCTCCCGGGAGGACAACAACGCGTGACCACTCTGATCAGAAAAGACTTGAAAGTCCCTGACTGATCCAGGGTCGGTACAAACGACCTTCAGCACGTCCCCGCTCGACAACTTGTTGAGCGCCTGCTTAGCCTTCAGCAATGGCAGCGGACAGCTCAATCCACAGGTATCAAGATTGGTGTGATTGATCACATCTTCCTCTCTAAAAACGGTTAGTATATCGGTTACGGCGCCCGGAATCAGTTCAGCATTAATCTAATCGCGGAACCAACCTACAGGCGTGCCTGTCGTAACCTTTTGATACGAGATTGATACGAGTAAGTGGTGATTCAAGTTAGATCTTCAAAAACCTGCCGTGCGCCCCTAAAAGGCTATCTATTCTTACTGATCTTGATGGGCTGCTGTTACGGTCCTCAGGCACTCAGCACCGAGACCGCCTCGAGCAATTTACCGAGCCTTGGCGACTACACCTCAGCGATTATCTCGCTAGAGCAGGAATACGATCTTGGCCAGTCGTTCCTGCGCGCGCTGCGCAGTCAGGCACCCCTGCTATCGGACCCGGTGATGCAGGAATATGTAGAACTACTGATTTATCGACTGGCTTCCTTCTCAACACTCGAAGACCGGCGCTTAACGCTTGCCATCATCAACAACGAATCAATCAATGCATTTGCCGTGCCTGGCGGCGTAGTCGGGATCAATCTTGGCCTCTTCCTTCAAGGTGAAACCGAGTCGGAAACCTCAGCCATTTTAGCGCATGAAATTGCCCACCTATCCCAGCGACACTTTGCACGGCGCAGCGAGGCAAGCCGCAAGGCAAGCCTTGCTTCGATAGCCGGACTGCTGGCGGGCATCGTCCTGATTGCAACTACGGGTGCCGACGCCGGGATCGCTGCTATCTCAGCTTCGCAAGGTGCTAGTCAATCGGAATTATTACGCTACAGTCGTTCGCGAGAAAAAGAGGCTGACCTCGTGGGCATCGATACGCTCGCCGCCGCCGGACTGGACCCCAATGCCATGGCCTATATGTTTGAGCGCTTAAGCCGCTCGCAAAGATTTTCTGGGCGCAATATCCCGGAATTCTTACTCACACACCCGGTGACCAAGGATCGCATTTCAGATTCGATTTCCAAGTCATCCAAGATGCCCACGCCTGAGTTAACCGTAAGCCTCGACTACCAACTTATGAGAGTGCGAGCTCAAGTGATTGTGGCTGATAACGCGCCACAGGCCGTCGCTCAAATGAAGTCCAGATTGAATGACCCGGACCCTATCAGAAAAACAGCTGCGATTTACGGCTTGGCCCTGGCACAAATGGAAGCCGGCCAGTTCGACGACAGCATGCAAAATATTTTACAGCTTCAATACAGCCACCCTCGGAAGCTCGTTTTTATCCTCGCCGAGGCAGAATTGCATCTGGCAGCAAATCGCTATGAGGATGCTAGAGACCTGCTCGCTGAAGCCTTAGTCGTCACACCCCAAAATTATCCACTAACCATGGCTTATGCTGACGCGCTGATGAAGAGTGGCGATCCAGAACTTGCAGCAGAAAAACTCGTCATAATAAGTCAGCAAAGACCAAACGATCACTTTGTTTGGTATATCTTGGCCGAGGCACAAGGACTGGCCAACAATATCGTTGGGGTGCATGAGGCGCGCGCCGAATATTTCGTTAGGGTTGGCAATTTTGATCAGGCCATCAAACAGCTAGGCTTTGCCACACCGCTAGTACGAGATAACTTTCAGCAATCAGCAAAGATCAAGCAACGTATCCAACAGATCTTCGCGCTAAAGGCTGGCAGAAGTTAACCCCGATTCTGAAAATTCACCATGCGTTGCAGCGGGATTAGCGCCTGCTTAGCGATCGTTTCATCGACGAAAACTTCGTTGCTACCTGCCGCTAGTGAGGCTTCCAAATTATCCAATGCGTTCATACCCATCCAGGGACAATGTGCGCAACTACGACAGGCAGCGCCGCTACCTGCTGTCGGCGCTTCGATGAACGTTTTATTGGGCGAAGCTTGCCGCATCTTGTAGAAAATGCCGCGATCGGTTGCCACGATAAACATTTCATTGGGCAGTTCTTGGCTCGCACGGATAATCTGTGTGGTAGAACCCACAACATCGGCTAAGGCCACCACAGACGCAGGTGATTCTGGATGGACGAGGACCGCAGCGTCAGGGTAAACATGCTTTAAGTCCGCCAGACCTTTGGCTTTAAATTCCTCGTGCACAATGCATGCGCCATCCCACAGAATCATGTCAGCACCGGTTTCTTTTTGAATATAACCGCCCAAATACTTATCTGGCGCCCAGAGTATTTTCTCACCCTGATCCATCAGATGTTCTGTCACTTCGAGTGCAATGCTGGAGGTCACCACCCAATCAGCACGCGCTTTCACTGCCGCCGAGGTGTTTGCGTAGACTACCACCGTACGATCGGGGTGCTCATCACAAAAAACTGAAAATTTTTCTATCGGACAACCGAGGTCAAGGGAACAAGTCGCTTCAAGAGTCGGCATCAGCACCCGCTTTTCAGGGCTGAGTATCTTGGCGGTTTCACCCATAAACTTGACGCCCGCAACAACCAACGTCTGTGCATCCGCGTTCGCACCAAAACGGGCCATCTCGAGAGAATCAGAAACACAGCCACCCGTTTCCTCTACCAATGCCTGGATCGCCTCATCGGTGTAGTAATGAGCCACCAACACCGCATGCTTTTCTTCGAGCAGCGCTTTAATACGAACTTTGCTAGCAGCCGTGTCGGCATCAGACATGGTATGGCTCTGATGCGCAGGAATATCTATCGCGATGTTAGCCATGGTTTAGCAATCCTTGGTAAATCTCTGGGCATTATAAACCATCTCGGTGAGCTTGGAACTGGCGACCCGTTTATATCGATATATCGGATAGATGTTAAGCGGTCTCGCTCAGGGTAAACTGTCCACTCACGCCCTTACCGACCCGCTATGCTAAATCTTATACTTCTGATCGCAGACACTGAACTGGTTGAGGACAGCAACTACTTGAGGCTCGGCAACGAACTACTAAAACGCGATGTATCCGTGGATTGTTGCTTTATGGACTCTCTGGCAATGCGTAATTCCGAGATTGTTGCCGATGGCTTCCCACTCACGGAAACCTTAAAAGCCGATCAACCCTTCCCGGCACGAGCGCGAATTGATCTTAGTCGGGCAGACATTGTGTGGACTCTAACACTGGGCATGCGCCACAGTTTTTTGGACAAGATCCAGTTACTGAACTGCCTGAAAGGCCAATGCAGATTGATCAACTCGCTTGACGCGCTCATGCACTTTAAAAGTAAATACTTTCTCGCCAGCCATAGTGATGTCTTCCAATACCCAAATAGCTATGCCTCTACGTCACCTAGCGATCTTTTGAATGTGATGAAAGAGGCAGGCGGTCGCTGGATAGCCAAGCCACCGGCGGGCTCTTTAGGTCGAGATATCTTTCTGCTAACCCCTGAAGACAGCAACATGCGGGTTATTTTGGAATCAATGACCGGGCCAGAATCAGATCAATATTGCCTGATACAACCTTATATAGAAGAAATTACTCAGGGTGAAAAGCGCGTATTGATCGCGAATGGGACACCCGTTGGACAATATTTACGTCAATCTAATGGCGACCACAGAACCAATGTCAGTGCGGGTGCCAGCACCACGCTGTGCGATCTTACAAGCGACGAACAGCAGTACTGCGAACGAATCGGCGCATTTCTGGCGGATCAGGGCGCTCTGTTTGTTGGTTTAGACCTGTCCTATCCGTGGGTCATAGAATTTAATGTGGTGAACCCAGGTGGCATTCAAACCATCGTGTCCCTCGGGGGTATTGATCCGTCAAAAAGTATCGTCGACGAAATCTTCAGAGATTACCTGCCAACAGCTTGAGTTTTTTAGCGGAATCGGTATCATGCGCCCTTCTTGAGAGGGCCGTTAGCTCAGTTGGTAGAGCAGTTGGCTTTTAACCAATTGGTCCCGCGTTCGAGTCGCGGACGGCCCACCATTTTCCTACTCTTGTAAAATGGTACCCCCTCAATGCATCTGATAATGAATCTAATAATGCTTCTGGCAATCGCACCCGCAGACAGATTTATCCGCTTGTTTCAAGGCTTATAGCGCTATTAGTTTGTTCGATACTTTCACCCCAAAATCTCCATTAGTTTTGATGAAAATGATCCTTCAGAGTATTTTTCTTTGATTTTGCGATTCTGTCTTTCGATAATTGAGTCGATACCTGCTTGATTCAGCTTGTAATGCTTTTCAAGGAGTGACGCACAGCCCTCAATGTCACCAATTTCGAATAAATATCTACTATCTGAGATAACTTCTAATGCGCCACCAGATTTAGAAGAAATTACTGGTATTCCAGCCGCCATAGCTTCAATTAGCACCATCCCAAAAGGCTCAAGTTTGGATGGTAGAACAAAGATATCAAAAGCTTTGAAATACCTAGGCCCTTCTTGGATCATTCCGAGTAAGAACGCTTTGTTTGACAAGTTTAGGGAGACAATGCGTTCTTGTAGATCTTCCTTTAGGCGACCTTCTCCCATTATGTAAAGACGAGCACTTGGATATTTTTGAGAAAATTTTGCAAAAGCTTCTATTAATGTTTCATGATTTTTTTCGGGGTGCAGTCTTCCTGCAGTTCCCAACACGTATACAGACTCTGGAATATCTAGTTGTTTTCTTGCCTCTTCTCTACTCAACATTGAGTCTTGTAGTCCCTTGATAGGAATACAGTTAGCCAAAGCGTGGACATCTCTATAATTTATTATGGAAAGTTGTTGGCTTACATTCTCTTGGATAGCTTTAGAAACACCAATTAAAGTGATTTTTTTGGATAGGCATTTTATAAGGAGTTTTCGGCTGAAACTCTTAAAGACGTTGTATGCATGAATAACTCCAATGAAATTGAACTTATGTGTTTTGAAACTCGCCATTCCAACCAGGTAAATAGCTTTATATCTTTGAGCGATAACAATATCGTATTTTTCATCGTTTATAAGGTTACAGATTCTTCTTATTAGTCCGAGTTTTAGTCCTCTTAACTCTGATGTTTTTAGGTCCCACAATAGAATGCTATTACCTTTTATTTTTTCGGAGAAAGGCTCGTTGGGGTTTCCTTTTAGAAAAAGAGAAGTTACGTCATATTTTTCCGAATCAAATGCATTCGAATAAAAATTTGCGACATCTCCAAAAGGAGGCGCAAAACTGTGTGAGATTTGAAGCACTCTTATTTTCGGCATTATTTAATTTCTTTTGAACCCGTTGTGAACTAACCCAAGATGGGTCGGCAGAGTGTCCTTGTTAGTGTAGGAAGTCCAGATTGCTTTGCACTACTTAACTGCTTCCAATACGTTGTAACGGTAGAGGCTATCCATCGCGTTCTTACTCGCCACACCCGCGGCTCGGTCGCGCAACCAGGCATTCATACCAGACAAGTGAAATACTTTGGCATTCCTTCTGGAACTCTGTTGCACGCGAGCTGTGCGGTCGCGCCTCTGATCCTCGTAACGGCGCAGTCCTCTGGGGAGATTATTTTCCACGCAAATTGCTAACGCAGCAGCATCCTCAATTGCCATCGCCGCACCCTGCGCCATGAATGGCAATGTGGGGTGGCAAGCATCTCCAAGCAACGTCACACGACCGGAACCCCAACGCTTCATGGGTGCACGATCGAACAGCGCCCATTTAAATAGAGACCCTTGATCGACGTTCTCAATGAGTTGCTTGATGTCAGGATGCCATCCTGAAAACTCAGCCGTCAATTCTTCTTTGTTGCCAGGCTCCGTCCAGGATTCTACTTCCCAGCCTGATTTTTCTGTTACACAAACGCAATTGACGAGCTCACCGCTGCGCACATAATAATGGACAAAGTGTTTACCGGGTCCCCACCAAACGGTGGACATGGGCTTGATCAAGCCCGACGGCAAGCGTCCGACCGGCACCAGCGCTCGCCAGGCAACATTGCCAGTAAATCGCGGTTTCTGTTCGCCCCACAAGCCAGTGCGAACAACAGAATGAATACCATCTGCCCCGATCAACGCATCGCCATGGTGAACGCTACCATCTACTTGCAACGTGACGCGCTCTTGGCTCTGCTCAAAGCTTCCGACTATTGCTGATGTAGATAATGTAATTGAAGCATGTTGTTGCGCCGCTGTAACAAGCACCTTAAGCAGATCACCGCGGTGAATGTGATAGTAGGGCATGCCGTAACGCGCAATAGCTTCTGACCCAAGCGGTGTCTCGGAAATAATTTTGCCCGTTTGCCATTGACGAATTTGAGTCGCCTCTGGGAGGAAGGCAGCGGCGCGCAGCGCTTGCTCAAGATCTAAGTAATGAAGGACGCGAGTACAATTAGGAGAAAGCTGAATCCCAGCGCCAGCCTCACCAAACTCTGCGGCCTGCTCGAACACTTGAACCTTGTGCCCCTTCTGCGCGAGACACAGCGCGACGGTAAGACCGCCAATCCCACCCCCGACGACAAGAAACTTCAGATCACTCACTGGGCGCGCTACGCTCACTAGTGATCCGAAAAATCAGGTGGGCGTTTTTCTTGAAATGCTTTACGAGCCTCAAGATGGGCGGCACCTTGGAACAATTCCCCTAACCGCCTATTTTCAGCCGCGATCGATTGCCGCATCTGATCTTTCAAAGGATCCACTAATAGCTTTTTAGTTGCGATCAGCGACACGATTGGCATCGCTGCTAGTACTTTCGCTCGCCGCATCACCTGAGGTAAAAAATCTGTATCGGGAAAGACCTCCATTGCAAGCCCGGCTTCCTTACACTGCTCTGCTGTCATCCACTCCGATGCCAACAAAAACCAAAAGGCACGCTGGTGACCCATCAAACGGGGAAACTGGTAGGTACTCGATGCTTCAGCCGTAACGCCAAGGCTAGAGAAGGGGCAGCGAAGCCTTGCACTCTGCGCCATATAGGTGATGTCCGCGAGACCACAAATTGTCGCACCAATACCAACACCGAGCCCATTCACCGCCACTAGAAATGGTTTCGGGAAATCAATTACCGCATCCAGAAAACCGGAAAAACCATGTCTTTCTTGATGATCGCCTGCTCTTTTAGATAAGTCTGCACCTGCTGAAAAGGCACGGCCGCTACCCGTCAAAACCAACACCCTGACACCTGAGTCCTTTGCTGCGTCGAGAAACGCGTCTGCCAGTTCATCATTCATCTGTGCATTAAATGCATTTAGCGCATCCGGCCGATTCATCTCGACAATACGTACAGCACCTTCATCTTGAATTCTGACGACGGACATTGAGTAATCGCTTCCTTGTTTGGGTCGGGGTAGAAACCGAACGATAATTTGGTTTAGTCTAGTGAAGAGCAAAGTTGGTGGGATAGTAACAAAATCTGACGTAAACCTCATCGGATTTTGCCCTGCACCTGATACCCTGGTGCCCTGATGCAAAGGACGGAAAAAGACGACAAATGAAAATTGGTGTTTCGTTACCGATTAGAGAGATGGCTGGAGACCTTGGAGCTATCCGCGCCTTCGCACAATTGGCAGAGGATTTGGGGCTAACACACCTGCGGATTCCCGAGCAGATCATGCGACCGGGAAATGGATACTTGCATGAATCTATGACGCTACTTGCCTGGATAGCCGGTTTTACAGAAAAAATCGAATTGGTGCCCTCAGTCATCATTTTGCCGAATCGGCAGACTGTACTATTTGCCAAGCAGGCAGCTGAGCTAGATATCCTAACGAATGGCCGAACCCGAATAGGCATTGGCGTTGGTTCAAGCAAGGAGGAATACGGCTATCTTGGGATGCCATTTGAATCTCGCGGGCGTCGCTGCAACGAACAAATGAAACTACTCCAGGCGCTATGGACCCAAACGGAAGTGAACTTTGAGGGTGAGTTTGATCAGGTCAGCGGCGCAGGATTAAATCCATTGCCAGTACAACGCCCGATACCACTGTGGATCGGGGCAAGGTCATCACCTGGCAAACCGATAATCCGCCGCATAGGACAGCAAGCTGACGGCTGGTTTGTCCTATGCGACCCCTCAGACTTTTCCAGAATCAGCGAGGCCATCGGCAAAGAGGCCGAAGCCGTTGGACGCAAACTTGCAGACATTGGTACCGAAGCGGGTGTCGCCGTAGTGGGACCAAGAGCACCTGAATGGCAGGCTCGAGTGAAAAATTGGCAGAAAGCCGGCCTGACTCATTTGTGCATACGAACTTTAGGTGCCGACCTAACCCCGGACCAACACCTCAAAAAACTGTCAGAAGTCGTTCCGCACATCCCCCGAGCCTAGGTCTTCTCGTTAAAAAGCGTATTTAGCTTTAGAAAAAGTGCTGACTAAGAAGAGCGCTTGTCCTGAGATTCTTTGTCTTCGCTGATACCAAGCGCAGCTAACAAAGTTTTCAGATTATCGAACTTAAAGGGCTTGGCCATGAATCGAGTATTTATATCTGTATCGCGCAGCGGCGACACATTACCACTCATCAATATGACTTTTATCTCGCTTTTGATTTGACGCAATTGATCAACCAGTTCGGTACCCTTAATATGCGGCATGTTCTGATCAGTAATGACAACCTTATAGGCATCGGGTGTTGCTTTAAATTGCTCGAGCGCTTCCGCTGGATGAGTAAAAGCCTGGACGTCATGGCCAAGCGAGGTTAAGAGCCTAGATGTGATGTCTACGACCCACTCTTCATCATCCACCAGCATTACGCGCCACTTATTCAACGTTGGTTGCCGCAGTTGTACGACCACTGAATCAGAAACAGCCTGACCTTCAGGCAAGTAAATTCTAAACTGCGTGCCGCTGCCCACCACAGAATCAACTTCGATGTATCCGCTGTGAGCCAGTACGATGCCATGCACAACACTAAGCCCCAGCCCCGCACCCGATCGGTCCTCTGTTCCATACCCGCCGGACGAATAGAAGGGATCGAAGATCCTATTTTTAATCACCTCGGGTATGCCTTTGCCTGTGTCGGTCACATCCAAAGTGATGTGCTGTCCCGCACTCAGATTAGACTCTTTGGGAATATTCTCTTGATCGATATCTCGACTAGACAAAACGAATCTCAGTACGCCCCCTTTACTGTGCATCGCGTTAATGGCATTGGTACCAAGATTCACAACTAATTGATGAATCTGAGCAGAATCTCCATTCACAACAATAGGCTGCTCTGGGTAGCTTTCCTCGATACTAATATCAGTAGGTAAGCTGCCGCGCATAAGACTGACCACATCGTGTACAAGCGTCGTCATATCTACAGGTTCAAACTGCACTTCATCAAGCTGTGACACACTGCGTATCCGTGCCACTAATTCAGTCGCACGTTCGGTGGCGCTTTCAATATGCCGAATAAAATCTTCAACTTCACCCTGACCCCGAACTCGCTCGAGTGCGAGGGTACTGTAGCCCGTAATCGCCGTGAGTATATTATTGAAGTCGTGCGCAATACCTGAAGAAAGCATTCCCAGAACGCTAAGTTTTTCGCGAAGCCGGACAGATTTTTCCAAATGGCGTAATTCGGTAATGTCCGTGCCTGAGGCCAGAATCATATTCGCATGACCACCAGTTTCAGTAAGTGGTGCAAAGCGCCAGATCATGGTGCGCGGTTTACTGTTAGCAGCGCTCATCTCACATTCCAGATGACCACCTGAATCTTCGCCGTCAAACACCGAGAGAATTTTTTGTCGCAGAGCGTTCCTTTGTTGAACACTGACGAAGTCCAACAGGTTACGGCCGACAGTGGGATCCACATCATTATTGAATGTGCCGTCCGCCTTCTCATTGACATGCAATACTGTGCCTTCAACATCTAACGCCACCAGCGCAACTTCCGCTACATCCAAGTAGCGTTGGTTCTTTTCTCGCTCGATATTGACCAGGGCTTCCTTCTCTTTTCGTACGTCTACCTCACGACGCAGGCGCAAGTTAATCGATTGAACTTCAGCGACATGTTCAAGCCGGATGCGACGGGCGCGATAAGTTAACAACATTAACAGGCAAACACCCATTGCATAGCCCAAGTATGCCCACCAACTATACCAGGGCGCTGGTGCAACATTCACCGCTAAACGAGCTGGCGTTACTCCCCAGACTCCATCACTGTTGGAAGCTATAACTTCAAACAGGTAGCGTCCCTGATTCAGGTTTGTATAACTGGCATATCGTCGTGTACCCGCCTCTATCCAAGATTCATCTAAACCAATCAATCGATAACGATATTTATTCATCGCCGCATTGGTAAAATCCATACCAGCGAATCGAAACTCCAGCACATAATCCTGGTGGGAAAGTTCAATGCCGTTGTCCCCCAACAATGCCGGTGAAAATTGCACACCCTGCTTTGCCACAGACGTAATCGCCACGGGGGGTACATGGGAGTTGGTTTCAACCCGAGCGGGATCGATTCGATTAAAGCCATTTATGCCACCAAACAGCAGGTCACCATTGACCAGCTTATGAGCGGCGCCTGAATTAAATTCAAGGTCCTGCAGGGCATTACTCAACCCCAAATAAGAAACCGTTCCAGAAACTGGGTCATAGCGATTGAGCCCGGCATTTGAGCTAAGCCAAACCTTGTCGAAATCATCCACTAGTACATCATAAACAATATTACTGGATAGGCCATCTTGTTCGGTTATCGCATCAAAACGAAAATGGTCTACCGTCTGACTCTCTGAGCCTAACCGAAATAATCCGCTATTCTGGGTGCCAAAATATAAATTGCCCTCAGAGTCTTCCTCCACCGCCATGACAAAGCTCGCCTTGAACCCGGATACTTCGTCGTTATGAAAATGTATGAATTTCTCGCGGTAGCGATCATAATACGCCAGACCTGCACCATCCGTGCCCAACCATATATGCCCTGTGCTGTCTTCAAAAACCATCATGATTCGATTCGATCGTAGGACGCCCTCTCCTCTACTAGCTTGTATCGACGTGACCTCTAGGCTGACCAGATCAACGCGATTAAGACCTCCGCCATAGGTACCCACAAGCATCTCGCCATATTCCGATTCCGTAATTGAGGTGATCGCGTTAGAACTTAATCTAAATGGATTCTCAGAGGTTTGATCAAATAATTTCACCAGACCTTGTTCGGAATCAAATATCGCCAGACCAGCGGAACGAGTACCGACCCAGAGTCGATCTTTCGAATCAACGTACAGAGACATTACAGAGTCCTCCGGGATCGATGTAGAATCATTTCTATCAAATCTGTGGTGGCGAATGGTGCCGTCCGTCAGAATCTCGTTTAAACCACCTCGAAAAGTACCCACCCAAACAGTTCCATCTGAACTTTCCGAGATCGCGGTCACCGCAGGTGAACTCAATGAATTCGCTAAACGCTTATTAGCACTCACATGTTCTGCTAGATACTCGCTTCTGGACCAGTAGTTCAGACCACCAAACGTCGCGATCCAGATAACACCTCCCTGGTCCTGGAATAAATCAACGACAATGTCATTACTCAAACTGCGAGAGTTCGTTGGGTCAGAACGGTGAGAGACAAAACCTTCGTCGGTAGCATGGTCAAGACCTCCCGATGTTGCCAACCAAATGTCGCCGCGATCATCCCGTAAAAAACGAACAACCTGCATACCAGAGATGCTTTCACTCTCTACCGCGCCAACAACAAACTGCTCAAAAGTGCCATCAGCAGCAATGCGGAAAGCACCTTCGCTTTGAGTGCCTATCCAGAGTGTTCCATCAGGCTCTTGCAGGACAGCACGAATGTGGAGCCCTGAAATTTTATCTGCGGCTTTTTGCCCTGATAACGCTGGGATCAAACCAAGGTCTGAGCTGAGCTCAAATAGTCCTGAGCGGGTGGCCACCCATAGCTCACCATCATTACCTGAGGCGATTGCAACAATAGATTCGTCAGAAAGTTTTGATGTCGCAAAAAAGAACTCTTTCAGTATGGGATCAAACCGCCACAATCCTCCATCGTCAGTACCTACCCAAATCTGGCCGTGAGCATCCTCATGCAGTGCCCTGATTCGATTGGTAAGAAGTGAGCTATTTTCCGTGTTGTAAGTGGTAAACGTTTCAGTTTCAAAAAGGTACTGAGCAAAACCACCATTGTCGGTGCCGACCCATAGGCGACCTTTAGAATCTGACAATAGGGCCCGAATGGTATTACCCGGCACACTGCCTTGCGACTCGTCGCGAGTAAAAACTTTGACCTCGTAGCCGTCAAATCTGTTGAGGCCGCCCTGACTACCAAACCACATGAAGCCATTTTTATCCTGAGCAACTGACAAGATAAAGGACTGAGACAAACCGTGCTGGCGGGAGAGATGGTTAAAGCGGATATCTGTTTGGGAAGCGATCGCGGCGATAGAGCAAACGGCGCAGCAAAGCCCCAGCACGAAGGCTGTCCCCTGGCGCCACATTGCTTTCACTAGCGCCACGGCCTAAAAGAGCGCCGTAGCCGATAAAAAAGTCGCGGCACAGAAAAAGTTGTCCAAATCTTTATTATATTTATTGGCATCAGACTTTCATTCTAACGCTATAAACGGCGAAAGATCGCTATCCTATATACAATACTGCTATATGTATAAGCAAAAGGTCACCAACTCTCGATCTAAACCCGACATCTGGTTATCTCGGTCGGACTGCAGGTAGCAGGCATGATGGGATAGCCTGAATAACTAAAGGCTTTAACCCTATGCTTAGCTGGCAAATCGGCAACGTGCGCATCACACAAGTCGTGGAACTTATTACCGCAACCATCGGTACGCACATCTTGCCCGATGCAACCCCTGACAGGATGGCCCAAATTCCCTGGATCGGTCCGTTCGTCGATAAAGCTAACCAGCCTATTCTGAGTATGCACAGCTTGATTGTCGAATCTCGCGGTCAGACCATTATGGTCGACACCTGCATTGGGAATGACAAGGTTCGCCACTATCCGAAATGGCACCTGATGCAGTCAGACTTTTTACAACGCCTAAGCCATGCGGGATTTGAGACTAACGACATCGATACCGTACTTTGCACTCACCTGCACGTCGACCATGTAGGCTGGAATACACGGCTTCAAAATGACAAATGGGTCCCCACGTTTGAGAATGCTGATTATCTGTTTGCCGAGCCCGAATTTAATTTCTGGCGGGCTGAGGAGCAGAGTTATGGGCCTGTGTTCGAGGATTCAGTGCAGCCCATTTTTGATGCTGGAAAAGCCGTATTGGTACAACCGAACCACCAGGTAACCGATGAGGTCTGGTTTGAGCCCACACCTGGACACACCCCCGGACACGTCAGCATACACATTCAATCCAGAGGTGAAGAAGCAGTCATCACAGGGGATCTCGCCCATCACCCTTGTCAGATAGCCCATCGAGATTGGCGCTGTACCGCGGACCACGACGCGCAGCAAGCTTACGCCAGCCGCGACCGATTTGTACGCGAATATGCAGACCGACCCGTCCTAATAATAGGCACTCATTTCGCAGGCCCGACTGCGGGCCACATTGTCACCGACGGTGATACCTTCAGGCTCGACTACTCATGATGACTAAGTGAGCGCTTCCAAATAAGGAACGCCGCAGGCAAAACCAGCAGAGTCAAAATAACTGCAGTGACCATACCTCCCACCATCGGTGCTGCTACTCGACTCATCACTTCCGAGCCTGTGCCAGAACCGAACAAAATCGGTAACAGGCCAATTGCGACGGTCAGCGACGTCATCATCACAGGTCGAACCCTAAGCCCAGCACCTTGCAGCACCGCCTCCACTTGCTGCTGCTTCGCCATTATTATGCCATCCTGGCCATCGACCGCTCTTTGCCAACTCTGGTTAAGATAGAGCAACATGATCACGCCAATCTCAACCGACACCCCGATCAGTGCAATAAAGCCAACACCAACGGCAATCGAGAAATTGAAACCCTGGAAAAACATTAGCCATACAGCACCGATTACCGCAAATGGAAGTGTCCCCATCAGAATCAGGACTTCTGCAATGTTTCTAAAGTTCACAAACAACAAGAACGCAATCAGCACTAAGGTGAGCGGAATCGCATAACTCAACCGTGCATTAGCACGCTGCATATACTCATACTGACCAGCCCAAACGATCGAGTAGCCGCTGGGCAGTTTAAGCTCGCGCTGAACCACTTCTCGCGCACCAGCGACGTAGGTCCCTACATCGATACCGCTGATATCAATAAAGGTCCAACCATTGATACGAGCGTTTTCGCTTTTGATGGCGGGTGGACCATCTTCGATTTTGATATCTGCAACATCACCTAAAGCAATTCGTTCACCGATGGGCGTAACGATGGGTAACAGTTCAAGCTGCTCCGGAGATTCTCGATAGGACTGCGGATACCGAACATTAACCGGATAGCGTTCTAGGCCTTCGACAGTTTGAGTCACATTCATACCGCCTACAGCAGACCCAATCACCTGCTGCACATCAGCGATATTCAAGCCGTATCGTGCCGCTTTTTGCCGATTGATATCGATGGTGAGATAACGACCGCCCACCACACGTTCCGAGTAGACAGAATCAGTGCCTTCGACATTTTGCAAAATCGCTTCCAGACTTTTGCCGATCGTCTCAATCACACCAATATCGGGACCAGCAATCTTGATACCCACGGGCGTCTTGATCCCTGTCGCCAACATATCGATTCTGGTCTTGATTGGCATCACCCAGGCGTTAGTGAGGCCCGGAATTTGCACGAGTGCATCAAATTCTTTCCTGAGAGAATCGTTCGTCACACCCTCTCGCCATTCGTTGCGAGGCTTAAGTTGAATGAAGGTCTCAATCATAGTCAGTGGTGCCGGATCGGTTGCGGTTTCTGCTCGACCGATTTTGCCAAAAACGGTCTCGACCTCTGGCACAGTGGCGATAAGTTTATCTGTTTGTTGCAAAATTTCCCGAGCTTTGCCAATTGAAATGCCAGGGTATGTCGTTGGCATATACATCAGATCCCCTTCATCGAGGGTTGGCATAAACTCGCTACCTATTTTTCCTAAAGGATAGGCAATAGTGGAAAGCAAAACCAAACTCGCGACAATGGTGGCTTTCGGAAATCGCAGGACCCATCTTAGTGCCGGCATGTAGATTGCTGTGAGCACACGATTGAGCGGATTACTATGTTCTGCCTTTATTGTGCCACGGACAAAATATCCCATTAGAACAGGCACCAGCGTAATAGCGAGGATCGCAGCTGCAGCCATAGCATAAGTCTTGGTGTAGGCAAGCGGCGAAAACATTCGCCCCTCCTGCGCTTCAAGTGTGAATACCGGCAAAAAGCTCACCGTAATAATCAGCAGACTAAAGAAGAGTGCCGGCCCAACTTCACTGGCTGAGTCAGCCACGATTTTCCAACGGTTCTCGGCGGTAACGGGCGTTTTTTCCATGTGCTTATGTAGGTTCTCAACCATCACAATCGCACCATCGACCATTGCACCGATGGCAATTGCGATGCCACCGAGAGACATGATATTGGCATTAATGCCTTGTATATTCATGACAATGAATGCCGCTAAAATCGCAATGGGCAAACTAACGATCGCGACCATTGCCGAGCGAAAGTGGAACAAGAAAATCAGGCAGATGAATATGACAACCGCAAATTCCACTAGCAATTTCTGCCAGACATTTTTGACAGCACGTTCAATCAGCGCAGAACGATCATAAACAGTGACGATCTCAACGCCCTCAGGCAAACCCTGCCTCAACTGCTCTAACCTATCTTTTACCCGTGAAATAGTCTGCGCCGCATTTTGACCCGAACGCATCACAACAATGCCACCAACAGCCTCGCCTTGCCCATTTAGCTCTGCGATACCACGGCGCATCTGAGGACCAATACCGATCTCAGCAACATCTTTCAGCAGTAATGGTGCACCATTACGACTTAGCCCCAGAGGTACGTGCGCAAGATCCGACTCGCTAGTCAGATAACCTGTGACGCGCACCATATATTCGGCTTCTGCCATCTCGATAACCGACGCACCAATTTCCTGATTAGCTCGCTGAATCGCGAGTTGAACATGAGACAGCGGCAAGTTGAAGGCGCGTAGTTTTTCAGGATCCACCGTGACCTGATATTGCTTCACCATGCCGCCTACCGTTGCTATTTCGGAAACCCCGTGAACAGTCTGAAGCTCATATTTAAGAAACCAATCCTGAATACTTCTGAGTTGACTTATATCGTGCGCACCAGTCGGATCCGTAAGTGCATAGATATACACCCAGCCGACCCCAGTCGCGTCAGGGCCAAGCTGAGGTTTTGCCGCTGCTGGAAGCGACGATGCAACCTGCCCCAGATACTCTAGTACCCGACTGCGAGCCCAGTACAAGTCCGTATCTTCATCGAAAATCACGTACACATAAGAATCACCAAAAAAGGAAAACCCCCGTACCGTGACAGCACCAGGCACGGACAACATCGCCGTGGTGAGTGGATAGGTGACCTGGTCTTCGACAACCTGAGGCGCCTGACCGGGATAGCTCGTCTTGATAATGACCTGCACGTCGGAGAGATCTGGGATGGCATCAACAGGAGTACTCTTAACCGCAAAAATGCCAGCCGCTGTTAGCATAAGAGCAGCCAGAAGAACGAAACCCCGGTTCGTTACTGACCACCGAATAACAGATTCAATCATCGCCCGGCCCCTTTCTCTATGGCATCAGACCCTTCTTCTTTAGTTGCCTCTTCGAGCACTTCTTCCAGTGCCGATTCAATTGATTGAAAACTCACAATCGTCAATGTGTTTTCGAATACTTCGAAAGTAAAACGAATATTCTCACCCACCGCCAAGGAAGACAGGTCGAGACCACGACCAATTTCAAAATCCAAGGTGGCTGGCCCGCGATTCCATTCCGGGATCGAGTCTCGGGAAAGATTAACAATACCCAGCGCAGCATCGATGGCATTAATCCTGCCCTTGACGGTTGCGGTGGATACTTCCGCCTCGTCCCTACTGAACATCCGCTTAAAATCTGACGACTTACTGGATTCTGAATCCAGTAGGAACTGCGCTGAGACAACGACGCGATCACTCAACCGGAGCCCGGCGATGATCTCAACCTCATCATGCCCACGCTGGCCCGTTTTAACTTCGACAGATTTAAACTGACCCTCACCTAAATCCAGTACTACGCGCTCCTGATGCCCGGTGCGGATTAGCGCCTCATTGGGGACAAGTAAGACCCGATCGGAATTCCCTGTGCTAATTCTCACTTGAGCATACATATTGGGTTTCAAAAGATTGTCGGCATTGCTGAATCTCATGCGTAGCCTAATCGTTCGAGTTTCGGCGTCCACAGTTGGATAGATGAAGTCAACACGACCTTGCCATTCTCGACCCGGGACATAATTCAGACTCATGAGCACAGCATCTCCGACTCTAACGAGAGAGCTTTGCCGCTCAAAAACCTCCGCTTCTACCCAGACCTCATCGAGAACACCGATACTAAGAATTTTCGTCCCTGGCTGGACGTAAAAACCTTCACGAATATTCAGGTTGTCAACGACACCTGTTTGAGGTGAATAAAAAATTGTTTTCTGTAGCACCTTACGGCTCTTTTGTAGCTCACGAACAACATCATCAGAAACCTGTAGCGCGCGCAGCCTTGTTAGAGCAGCGTCCATCAACAATTGGTTAGAGCGTGACAACGCGATTAGATACTCTTCCTGAGCATTAACAAGCTCTGGTGAATAGAGCGCATAGAGCGGCTCTCCTTTTCGTACCGTTTCACCCGATGTTTTTACGTAAAGCTCATCAACCCAACCCGCCACTCGCGGATGAACATGCACCAGCTTTTCTTCGTCGTACTGCACATAACCCACCGTCACAATTTCGGTGTCGAGCGGGGCTTTTTCAACCTGTACAGATCGAACACCAAGATTATTTACCACATGCGGTGATATGAATACCGTACCCGGACCAGCCTCCGGTACAGAGTTCTTGGCATAGAAGGGGATCAGATCCATACCCATTGGAGACTTACCAGGACCGTCTCTGCGATAGTTTTGATCCATCGGTGCAACCCAGTAAAGGGGCTGAGCTTGATCATTTTGATCCAGCCCAGCTGAAGGCGTACCGCCAATTATAAGAAATACCAGGGTGGCACCCAAAACTGCGCCTACCACCGAAGCCAGCAACAGCGATCGATATTGATTCATTTCACTTCTCCTCGGCCTGAAACTGGTGGCGGCTGCGCTGCAATAAGAAAATAGTTCAGCGTTGCGATGGTTTTTTGGAACTCAACTTCTAGCTGCATTAACTCGATACGCGCATTTAGCTGAGAAATTCTGGCTCGGACAGCTTCAGCAAACTCGCCGTCATCATTGGTATAAGCCGAGAGGGAAGACTCCGCCTGATCTGTCATTTGTAACAGCAATCGACGCTTATAAAGTTCTATCCGCTTAGCCAACCCCTTATAACTCGCAACCGCGGCAAGAAACCGGGAGGTTAGCTGGCGCAGTGCCAGCGCGCGCTCTGTTTTGACGGCCTCAAAATTCGCGGTGGCCGATTGCAGCTTTTTGTCCTGCCGGTTCGCTGTAAACAGTGGCAGGTCCACACTGACATTGAGTGAGAAGAGATCTGGTCGATCCATCCCACCCGGTTCATTATTTCGATAACCATAGCTGGCATTGATACCCCATTGAGGCTTGTAGTTTTGTTTAGCGAGTGAGACACCTGTGGCGCGGGCAGCAATTCGCTTGTCAATCTGGACAATCGCCGGGTGCAGATCCAGATAACCATACAACCGTGCTACATCCTGGCGCTCAATCAGACTCTGGTCGCGAACTTTCAGTACGGGGATCTTTTCGGTGATATTGGTTTCATGCCAATTCTGCACATCAAGCTCAACCAGCCAGCCGTTCAACTCAGCTAACAAACGATCATTCTGCCGGTTCGCCATCAAAAGCCGATCTTCGATTCTGGTCAACTCAAGCTGGGCGCGCACCACGTCACTTTGACGAGCCTTACTATCACCAGCGGCGTAGCTTGATTCAGAAATATCAATCAGATACTGGAAAAGATGCTTGTCACTTTCAATCATGCGCGTGATTTGCTGACTCTCAAAAATATCCAACCAGAGGTGAGATACTTCGACTGCTACGGTTGCGGTGCGATTTTTCTGAGCTGCCAATTCGACCTCACTCAAGCGACCAAATCGTTTCCTATTCAATGCTAATGTTTGTCCTCGCGGCAGCATTTGCGTGACGCCCACCTTAAATTGGGTCATCCGCTCCTGAGCAAAATCGAAGCTATCAACCGGCAAATTAGCAACACCAAAACTCATAGAGGGATCTGGCAAGCTGCCCCGGCTGACACTTTGCGCCTGCAAACTTTCTTGTTGAAACTGACTCTTGAGAATCCACGGGTCAATTTGCTGGGATCTTTGTACCGCCTGCTGCAACGTGTAGTTATAGGTGGAGGAGTGAGCAACCGAGTGAGTGGCCGCGTAGCCCCCAGGAGAACCTAAGGTAATACCTAGCAATAGCCTGAACAATAATTTGGGGGAAGATGGATGAGCTAACATACGAGTTCGACCTCGGCTTTATGGCAGATTCACTGACCTGCCCAGAAAAATAGGCTTTAAGCTTGGGATTATTCCCGTTCTCCGTCTCTCGGACGGACCAATTCTGTGTTAGCTCAGAATTGGTGGACGGAATAGGACGTTGATCAGCGTCGAGGTTGAATCTACTTGCGCGGATGGCACTAGATGAATTGTGTCAGAGAATATTGAGTAAACACTTGCTGCATCAATGGCGGTCACGGCCTGGCAACTCATAATCAGACAACTACCGTTACAACAGTCATCAGACATAACCAAAGTCTTGACTTTAACCGACTCATGCATGAGGTCCTGCACAAGGTCAATTATGGCACCCTTTTTTGAGTCACCGTGACAATCCGCTTGCTCAGTCAGCAGAGAGGTTTCGACTGGATCAGGCGTTTCATTCGGGATCATCAAGCAGACAGCGCCGAGCGACTGTATGCTGAAACCCATCAGGGCCATCAACACTACAAGTCGTCGTAATATTTCGCATGAGCGTTTGCATGGGCGTTTGCATGGGCGTTTGCATGCTGAAAGGTTGAAAATGTGCAGGTTCACTGGCAACGCCTAGATCAGATGACGAATACCTTAACACTTTGCTGCTCCAGTTCAATCTCTCAGCCCTTGAATGAAACCGTTTCCCCGATGCTCGCGCGATCAGTTCTCGCGCCATTTGCGGCGACCGCGGTATCTTCATAACCAAAGCTGATACCAAACAGCACTTTCATCGAGGCAGGTAGACCAAAAGCCTCCCGGACTAAATCCGGGTTATCGCGCATGGTGCCCTGTGCACAGGAACCGACGCCGTGCGCAGCCATTGCGAGCATTAAGGTCTGGGCGTACATGCCAACATCGCACGCCGACCCCATGCCAAAGTCTTCATCCATACAAAAAAACGCGACATGAGGGGCGTCAAACAACTCATAATTACGCAGCGCCGCGCGACCTCGTCCTTCTTTATCTTCCCATTCGATGTTCATAGCGCCATACAAAGCACGGGCGCAGGCACGCTTACGCTCTCTCCAGGGGTCACCCATCTTGCCATCACCCTTGTAGTCATGAACGGGCGTTACCTGATTAGCTTTTCGATCTAGAAAAGCCGATCGCAGTTGATCTCGCACAGCACCAGAGGCGACGCAGGTATGCCATGGCTGCACGTTTGTACCGGAGGGTGCCCATCTGGCGGTTTCAAAAATTGCCTGTAATGCATCGTCGGGGACGCGCTTATCGAGAAACCCCCGCACCGATCGTCGGGTCTTCACGACCTGATCAAATACACTGATTTCATCCACGGAGAAATCCCTGTTTAACGCTTCACTCACACCTACTCTCCTGCTGTGTCTCAACCAATATGCTGAAAGGTAAAGTCGCTTCTAGATCGTGATCACAATCTTGCCAAAGTGTTTTTGCGCTGCCTGATGCTGAAACGCATCTTTCAATTGATCAAGGGGAAATGAATCACTGATCATGGGCTTAATACCATTCACTTCAATGCCACGAATCATATCCTCTTGCTCACGCTTGGAGCCAACTGTGATGCCTTTCAAAGTGATGTTCTGCGAGAACAACTGCGCGGTAGGCACTTCTCCAGCAAAACCGGCCAGAACGCCAATCAGTGAAATATGACCGCCGATGCGACATGCCGTGATGGATTGTCCCAGTGTACCGGCACCGCCAATTTCTACGACTTCATCAACCCCAACGCCGCCGGTCAACTCTTTGGCTTTCACACCCCAATCGGGTGTTTCTTTGTAGTTAATCAAATGGTCGGCGCCCAGCGCTTTGAGCTTCCCTAGCTTTTCATTGCTGGACGACGTCGCGATAACCCGGCATCCGGCCGCCTTGGCAAACTGTAGGGCAAAAATCGATACACCACCGGTACCTTGAGTCAGCACCCAATCACCAGGCTTTATTTGTGCTTCAGTCATCAAAGCACGCCAGGCCGTGAGGGCCGCACAGGGCAAGGTTGCCGCTTCTTCCATGGAATAGCCCTTCGGTGCACGCGTAAAGGCACTCGCTGGCATTGCGACCAATTCAGCAGCAAAGCCATCCACATGGTCTCCTGGCACACCGATCAGCTTCGAAAGTTCTGGGCCGCCACTTTCCCATGTCGGGAAAAACAATGACAAAACCGAATCGCCAACCGCGAACTCTGTCACACCCTCCCCTAGTGCAACCACCTCGCCTGCACCATCAGACATAGGAATTCGACCATCTTGATTTGGAATCATTCCAGCTGCCACGGCAAAGTCATGAAAGTTGAGAGAGCTTGCTTTTACTTTAACCAAAATCTGACCGGACCCTGCTACCGGATCAGTACGCTCTTCAATAACAATTTTATCTAAACCGCCTGGCTGCTGTATCGCTGCTACTTTCATGCATCACTCCTGAATTCAATGATCAAAAACAGCAGTGTACCGACATCGGTCAAAGCCCGACACCGTGGTGGCAACCCTCGGCAGCCGACATGAAGAAATGACGCTCATTGTGCGAACAGCTATTAAAACGGTTTTACTTATCTAGCCAGTCATACCAGCAGCGCCGTGCTCGACCACCACTTGACCACTAGAACGCAGGCTAAACATCAGACACCTGGTGATGGGTATTACGTGCTATATCGCGAAACGGCCCGGTGTCCGAGCGCGGCTCTTTCGGCATGCCAAGCACGCGTTCCGAGATAATGTTTTTTTGTATCTCATCGGTACCCCCAGCAATAGAAATCGCGGGTACTGAAACCAGTATCTCTGCAATCGTTCCACCCCCAGACGACGAACTACCACTCAACATGGCATCCGCGCCTGCGATGAGCGTGTGCACGTGCGCCGCTTGTCGAGCTATCTCACTCGCTGCGAGCTTGCCAATCGAACCCGCGGGAATAATTTCATTCGAGCCAGACTTGCGTTGTTGATTTGCTCCGAGTGCGGCCAGATCAGCGCCCTTTTTCATGCACAATAATTTAGCGATTTCCTGACGAATAACGGGATCCTTTATCGCACCTGACTCTATCGCTCTTGGCATCACGAGGTCGACGCGACCGGCTCGCTGCGGATACCAGGTGTAAGGTTCAAGTGCGACTTTGAGCTCTTGACGGAATTCCTCGTAAACGCGACCTTTGAGTTGAGGTAGCCGCGCGAGCCCACCGTCATTTTGGTTACCTCCAAACCCTTGTCGTTCTATCGTCAGAGTTGTTGCAGCAACCGCCCAGCCGTTCCCCAACCCACCCAATAAATCCGTTGGTGCCACTTCAGCATCTGTCATAAAGACTTCATTAAAGGAAGCGTGCCCATTCATCTGTCTAAGGGGACGAACCTCAACACCAGGTTGCCGAATATCAATCAGGAAGTAACTTAAACCCTGGTGCTTCGGCACATCCCAATCGGTCCTCGCCAGCAAGATACCAAAGTCTGCATGATGGGCGCTGGTCGTCCAGACCTTTTGCCCATTGATGACCCAGCGACCTTCCAGCAATTCAGCTTTCGTTGTCGCACCTGCCAGGTCAGATCCGCTACCTGGCTCACTAAACAGCTGACACCAGGCATGCTCGCCCGTTAGGATTGGTCGCAAGTACTGGATTTTTTGTACGTCGTCACCATGAACCAGAATCGTTTCCGCTGCCAGTCGACGCGGTCCTGACTGGGCCACGCCCACCACCTCTCGCTCGGTGAACACAGCTCGAACCAGAGCGGCTTGATCTTTTCCGTAGTCCCTACCGAAGCAGTCAGCAGGCCATTGAACACATGCCCAACCGCCATCGACCAGCCGCTCGCGCCACAGTTTTAAGCTCAAGTCCGGCGACCAATTTTCATCTAGCCAGGTATTCAATTCAGTTTTGATTTCATCCAATTGCGACATCATGTGACTCCTCCAACAAACACATCATTCTCTCTCTGTGAACGTGTGGCGAACCAAGAAAGACCTCCGAGCTCTTGGCACGTTTGAACCAGAGATGAGTATCGTTCTCCCAGGTAAAGCCGATACCGCCTCGCAACTGAACCGCTGCCTTTGCTAATGTCATGTAGACATCACTCGCCATCGCCTTGGCCGCACTGGGTAAATAGTTCAGTGGATCATTTACCGTCGTCGCCATAGAATATGAGGTAAAACGAACCGTGCTTTTCGCAAGCTCCAGTTCCATCAGCAGTTCTGCACAACGATGTTTCAAAGCTTGAAAAGAACCGATTTGACGGCCGAACTGAACTCTCAGTTTGGTGTACTCGACGGTCGAATCAAGCAAATACTGAGCACCGCCAATCATCTCGTGAGCCAGCGTCAGACATAGTCGATCCCAGAGAGACTGCAAAGAAGGTGTACTCACCTGTCCCAACAACTCAGAAGGTGCGCAGTCAAATTGAACCGAATAAAACTTTCTAGTTGGATCCAACACTTCGAGCGGCACCATTGACACACCCTCGACTAACGGCGCCACCAGATACAACCCAAGTCCTTTGGGATTTTTGGCAATGACCAGTAGTTGGCCAGCGATGCCAGCATCTAACACCATCGCCGCGCGACCCGATAACTTGCCAGCTGTCACCTTTAAGCTATGGCCTAGTCTGGACGTGTCGTTCAAATCATCCAACACCAACGTCGCAATAAGACTGCCGTCTGCGATCATCGGTAGCAGTTGTTCTTTTGCAGGCTCACGGCCTAATTCTAGCAAGGCAAAACCGGCCATGATGGATGATGAAAAAAAGGGGCCACAGTACAAACGGCGACCCATCTCTTCAGCCACCAGGCCTAACTCAACCGGGCCGAAGCCGAAGCCGCCATAGGCTTCAGGGATGTGACTTCCCGTGAGCCCAAGTTCATTACTCATTTGCTGCCAAACTGCCGGGTCGTAGCCATCGCTGGTTGCCATGAGTTGCCTGACGGCAGACGGTGATGATTTGTCAGCAAAGAAACGCTGTACTACATCTTTGAACTGTTGCTGATCTTCGGTCAATTCCATTCTCACTACCCTCTTAAATATCCAGCGAGACAGAGCTCACCCGCATGCAACATTAGATGGGTTCGCAAGCGTCTGTCCATAGTCGACCTGGCTGACCCCATCAGAAAGTACGAACAAAGCTTTTACATCTGAGTAATGTAGTTAAACTACCCGAGTTTCTGATGATTCGAATCGGCTTACATGGACTTTAAAATTGCTCGGGGCAATAAAACTCGAACCCTCTACCTGATTAGCGTCAACTTCATACTAACCCTGGTTCTGACTTCCCTTATCTATGCCCTGGGTACACAGAATGACACCGTCAATTTCGTAGATCTGACTTTTGAAGCCGCATCAGGCTTTGTCGCCTTTGTGCTTTTTTGCACGGCGGCCATGGTGCGTGTTGCCGGTGCTCGCATGAACTGGTTACTGCTAGGTCTTTTTCTTTATCAGTGCGGAGCAGCTTTGGATGCGATGGACGAAGTTGTCTTCTTCGCCTTCTCTTTCTGGTCAGTTACCGGTGACCTACTGGCACTGGTCGGCGAGTTGACCCTGGCAGCCGTCGCTTATAACTTTGTCATCCTGACGCTCAGCATCGCCAACACCGATCGGCTCACTGAACTTCAGAACCGGTCTTATCACGAGCGATGGATCGACGAGTATCTCGACAGAAATCACCATCCACTGGCAATTATCGCCATTGATATGGACAATTTTAAAAAAATAAATGACGAACACGGTCACGCGTTTGGAGACAAAGTGTTGCGCCATATTGGACAGCTGCTCAAAGGCTTCATGTATCAAAGACGCGGTATAGCCAGCAGGACCGGCGGTGAAGAATTTGAGATTACACTAAAGAATGCCTCGGAACCCGAAACCCTTAAAGTTGCTGAGGAACTGCGGCTGCTCATTGAGCTAAACCCACCAGCGGGGCTCGATCGCCTGACAGCCAGTGTCGGTGTCGCAATCAGTCAAAATGAAGAATCCACCTACACACTGCGCAAGCGAGCAGATGGGGCGGCCTACTTTTCGAAACAAAGCGGGCGGAATCGCGTGAGCCTTGCTGGTACAAACCAGACCATTAATAACATCACGCCTGACGAATGATCAGACGTGTCTCTGCAACGTATCTCTGCCGTGTTCCTCTGTCGCGTAGATTCTGTCTTGATTAGCTAATCAAGCCCCCCGCCCGTATGATTCTCCGACAAAATAAACAGCTCTTACGGTAGCGAAACTTAAAACATGAACATCACTTTGAATATTGCACTGTCGGCAATCCTCATCGCGTTTAGTATCGCGATCGGCCAAATCGTCCGGCGTAAACTCAGCAAGCTCGGCATTGAAAAGCGAGCTGAACCGGTGCGCGCTGTTTATATTTCAAAAGTGTTTAATCTGGGTACAGCGGTCCTTTCTACACTAGGACTCTGTTTCATCTGGGGTGTCGACGACAGCAGTTTGATTCTATTTTCTTCCTCTGTACTGGCCATCATGGGCGTTGCCTTTGTCGCCCAGTGGTCGCTGCTGAGTAATATCACCGCCAGCGTGATCATCTTCTTTAGCTATCCAGCTCGTATTGGTGACACCATTCGCGTTGTTGACGGCGACAATTCCATCGAAGGCAAGATAATTGATATATCACTTTTTCAGGTGATGATTGAAACAGTCCAAGACGAGATAGTGAGCTACCCGAATAACCTCATCGTCCAGAAGCCTATGATTAAACGTCCCAGCCCCAGACAAACGGATAGAACAAAAAACCGCCTGAATTTACCTAAAAGACATTACTAATTTCGCGAGGCATCATGAAAAATCCATTACTAGACCCGTGGCATACACCGTATCAGCTACCACCCTTCAACGAAATCAGAGCCGAACACTACCTACCGGCATTCGAATCCGGCTTTGCCGAACAGACACTGGCGATTGAAGCAATTGTTAACAACCCAGAAGCCGCAAACTTTGCCAATACTATCGAGGCGATCGAAACTTCTGGCGAGACGCTGAACCGCATCGCACCTGTATTTTTTGCCATATTGTCATCACACTCGAACGATCAACTGCGCGCTATTCAATCCAAAGTCGTCCCACTGAGTAGCACCCATCAAAGTTATATTTTCAGTCGCCGAGATCTGTTTGAACGGGTTAAGCAGGTTATGGCAGCCGAATTAGATAGGCTGGAAGGTGAACAACGGCAATTGCTGATAGACACCCACAATCGAATGGTGAGAATGGGAGTAGACCTTGACGCACCGGCAGTAGCACGCGTTCAAACGATTGATACAGAACTCGCAAGTTTACAGACAAGCTTCGGACAAAATGTCCTCCTGGACGGGAACGACTTTGAGTTAGTGCTAGAAGGTTCTGATCTTGATGGTCTTCCACCATCCGTCTGCAGTGCAGCTGCGGTTGAAAGTGTGAGTCGAGGTAAACCCGGTCATTACGTGTTTACTATCTCGCGCTCCTCATTCACGCCGTTCATGATCTATTCCGAACGCCGTGATTTACGCGAGCGGATGTGGCGGGCTTATACCCACTGCAGCAATCAGAACAACGAATATGATAATAAGTTGATTGCCGAAAAAATCGCTGGCCTCCGCGCAGAACGCGCTGAACTCATGGGCTATGAAACCCATGCTGACTTTGTCCTCGACGACCGAATGGCCAAGACCCCTGCTCAAGTGGGTCAGCTACTCGACAGTATCTGGGCACCTGCCAAAACCCGAGTTCAAGAAGAAGCCAATACGCTCCAGGCCAACATCCAGTCAGAAGGTGGCAATTTTCAACTGGCACCATGGGACTGGTGGCACTTTTCAGAAAAGGAACGCAGTGCTCGCTTCGATTTCGAAGCAGAATCGCTAAAGCCGTATTTTGAATTAGAGCTCGTCCGCGATGGTGCGTTTCAAGTTGCAACAAACCTCTACGGCATCACCTTTCACGAAGTAGAAGGCTTACCGTTATATCACCCCAGCGTAAAAGCCTTCGAAGTCAAAGAGGCCAATGGAGACATCGTCGGTCTATTTATTACTGACTATTTTTTAAGACCTTCGAAAAAAGCAGGCGCATGGATGAATGCTTTTCGCAGTCAAAAACGCCATGCAGGTAGTGATTATCCGATTATTCTCAACACCTGTAATTTTCCACCGGGGTCGCCTTGCCTGTTAACACTGGACGAAGTGCGAACGCTGTTTCACGAATTCGGCCATGGTCTTCATGGTTTATTGAGTAACGTGACCTATCGAAGCCTGTCGGGCACATCTGTAAAACGAGATTTTGTTGAGCTGCCGTCACAAATCATGGAGCACTGGGCCATCGAGCCAGATGTACTTAAAGACTATGCACATCATTTTGAAACCGGTGAGGTTATACCCGACGAACTGATTCAAAAAATCATAGCCAGCCAGACATTTAATAATGGCTTTGCTACTACCGAATATCTGGCAGCATCCTATTTGGATTTACACTGGCATGACCTTAAAGCTGGTGAAAAGGCCGACGCGGAGACATTGGAAGCAAAGGCAATGACTCAAATCGGGCTCATCGACGCAGTTGCACCGCGCTATCGCTCCAGTTACTTCCAACACATTTTTTCGGGTGGGTACTCGGCGGGCTATTATGCTTATATCTGGGCTGAGGTTCTGGATGCAGACGCATTCGAAGAATTCAAAAAGAACGGACTGTTTGATGCGGCGACGGCAAAATCGTTCAGGGAAAATATCTTAGAGAAAGGTGGGACAGAGGATCCAATGGATCTCTATAGACGATTCAAAGGCAGGGAACCCAACGTCGAGCCACTGATGCGAAACAGAGGTCTCATCTGACAAACGTGCCTATCTGACAAGTGTTTAGGCATTTGCGACAAGCCTATTGTCTTTCATGCGAAACAAAATGCTTTCATTTGGAACATAGGGTCCTGGGCGACGAATACGCTCTAGATAACCTTTCTCCACGAGCTTATTCAAGGTCGACAATCGACAGTTGCCGATTTCGCTGACCGAGCACCAACTGCTAGATGAACTAAAGTTGACGAGTGCCTTCTCTTCATAAGCTGTCAGTAACATGGTGACTCCATTCCTTGTCCGAACACCGGACCCGACCAAGAGCGAGCATATTTCGTGCCATACTGAAGAGGCCGCTATCTGAAAGGAAGGTATCGCGATAAGTATCTGTTTTTTATGCGGTTTTGAAATTAGGCAGGAAACGTAGGCGGGGGCTTTGTGTCAATTCAGGGTTGCACTGTGGACTAGATGTGTCACATTAATGTGACAATTATCAATAGGACTCTAATCAATACGGAAGTCCTCCGCGCTAAGCTCAAGCCTCGCGAGCATTCGATACACCGACTGGCGTGAAATATCCGCCATTCTCGCGACGGCAGACACATCGCCATTACAGGTTTTCAGCACCTGCAGCATATAATCATGTTCGAACTGTTCCATCCTTCGAGCTTTCTCTCCGAGAAAACCTGCTTTACGGCCTTGCTCCGAGATACCGGAAGCTTGCTCCCGAATTTCAGAAGGTACGTCGTCTAGCGTCAGCATTTTACGCTTACTGAGCGCCAGCATGCGGCGCACAGTGTTAATCAACTCGCGAACATTGCCCGGCCAGGTGTACGAGGTTAATGCAATCATGGCGGCCTCATTCGGCTCGCGTTCTGGACGGTTCATCTCACGACCATACATTTCGAGAAAATGTCCCAGCAGCATTTCCACATCACCTAAGCGCTGCCTGAGCGGGGGTAGTCGAACTTCACCGACATGAATTCGGAAGAACAAATCCTCCCGAAAGCGTTTCTCAGCAACTTCCTCCCGCAGGTCGCGATTGGTGGCCGCCAATAATCGAATGTCGACTGACACTTCTTCTCTACTGCCAACCCGGCGAAACTTTCTCTCTTGAAGCGCGCGAAGCAACTTGGCTTGTTGCAGTAACGATAACTCGCCGATCTCATCCAGGAACAACGTGCCGCCATCTGCATATTCCATTAGGCCTAGCGCACGCTCATTAGCACCGGTAAACGAGCCTCGCTCATGACCAAAGAATTCACTCTCAAAAAGATCTACCGGTATTGCACTGCAGTCTACTGGCACGAAAGGCTTTTTGGATCTTTCACTACGATTATGAATATTGCGTGCGACAAGCTCTTTACCCGTGCCAGTCTCGCCCCAAATCAGCACATCGACGTTCGTCTCAGCCAGATCCGCAATTGTATTGCGTGCACTTTGGATAACTTCGCTATTACCGAAGATTTCTACCTGGGAGGACTTACGATCTAACTGCCGACGCAGTAACTGGTTTTCTTCTACCAGCCGACGGTCTCCAAGGATTCGACTCACGGTCAACAGGAGATCATCAATGAGCAAAGGCTTGAGAACATAGTCCGACGCCCCAAGGCGAAGACATTCAACAGAGTTATCGACACTGGGATATCCAGTCATGATAACAACCGGCGTATCAGGACTCGTTGCCTTCACAAGCTTGAGCACCTCGACGCCGCTGGTACCGGCCATATTTAGGTCCGTCAGCACCAAATCAAACTTGCCGGATTCGCAAAGTTTTAAAGCTGCTTTGGCTCTGTGTTCGGTTGTGACGACTAGATTTGGAATTCGTTGCAGTGCTATTGCGCAAAAGTCACATATGGCCTTTTCATCGTCGATAACCAATACGCGTGAATCCGCCAACGGAAAAACCTTACTTCAACAAACAAGAACGGCAATAGTAGAGAAAAGGTGGGTGTGACTGCAAGGATGTAACCCCAAGGTTACAAAAACAATTCACCCTTTATATGTATAGTGTTGGGTCATCAGCCCCGGCATCGATAAATCCTGCATGCCGAATCCGGCAACTGTCACACCTACCACACGCTTCACCTTTGGTGTTGAGTTGGTAGCACGAAACCGTTTCAGCGTAGTCGACGCCGAGCTTCAGTCCCGCTTCAATGATGGCTGACTTCTTCAGATCAATGAGCGGTGTATGAATTTTGACAGGATGACCTTCAACGCCAATTCGAGTCGCAAGATTTGCCATCGTTTCAAATGCAGCAATAAACTCAGGTCGGCAATCCGGATAGCCAGAATAATCTACTGCGTTGACGCCAATGAAAATATCGTGTGCCTCAAGTACTTCTGCATAGCCAAGCGCATAAGATAAAAACACCGTATTACGCGCCGGCACATAAGTTACTGGAATACCGCTGGCATCGAAGTCTTCTGGCACATCGATACTACTATCCGTCAATGCGGAGCCACCGAATTGACCAATATCAATGACGACCGTCCTATGGGTGACGCGCATTTTACTCGCTAACGCTTGTGCATAACGTATCTCAGTGATGTGCCGCTGGCCATAGTCAAAGCTGATGCAATGGCACTCAAATCCAGCGTCAAGTGCGATCGCCAGACTAGTAGCAGAATCGAGCCCGCCAGACAGTAATACAATGGCGCGTTTTGCAGAGCTGGAATCAGACACCAGGCTTATCTCCCCAGAGATACTTGTGAACCTGCAATTGCAGCCGAACATCCAGGTTTTCTTCCACTACCCAATTCGCTAGATCCACAGAAGGCAATTGATCAAAACTGGCACTAAAAAGCACTTCGGATGTTTTTGAATTAAGACTGTACTCAGCAATTTTAAATCGAGCCCACTCAAAATCCTGCCGATCGCAAATCACAAATTTCACCTGATCGATTGGCTTTAATAGCGATAGGTTTTCGTACAGATTTCGGTTCGACTCGCCAGAACCTGGCGTTTTTAGATCTAGCACCACAGAGACCCGCTCATCGACGCCCGAGATATCTAGAGCACCACTGGTTTCTAAAGATACCTGGTAACCGGCATCACAGAGCACAGTAAGGAGTACTAAACAGTTTGGTTGAGCCAACGGTTCGCCACCAGTGACGGTAATATACCGAGGCTTGAACTCAGCCACCTCCGCACAGATATCAACGATGGACCTCTGCTGCCCACCGTGAAACGCATAGGCGCTGTCACAGTAATGACACCTTAATGGACAGCCCGTCAGGCGAACGAATACCGTCGGGCGGCCCGCCGTTCTAGCCTCGCCCTGCAGGGAATGAAAAATTTCGGTGATTCTAAGATTGCTCAATGCGTGCCTGTGGGTTTAGTTGCAGCTGCCGACCCGGTCACGCAAGTAGTCACTGGCCAGTTTGGCAGCAGTCGTTCCCTGGTGCTGACTCGTCACCTGGTTCAGAATTTCTGTCGCACGAGTGCAATCATCCATCATGTGATAGACCTTACCTAACTTAAACGCAGCATCGGGAACTTTGCGGTTGTCTGGGAAAAACGTAATCACTTGAGACAATGCTTGTCGCGCAGCCTCATAATCCGGGTCTGATTTTGCTGCGTGCACTTCGCCCAACCAATAGTAAGCATTGGCGGTAAACTTACCATCAGGATAAGCCACTATAACCGCTTCTAATTGAGAGATTGCAAGGTCGTATTGGCGAGCGCGAATCAGCTCGACAGCATTATCATACTGCGTCTTTTCGTCTTCACCCGTAACAACAGGTACCGTTTCAGTTGGGAGGTTTTCCTGCACTGTTGTGTCCGGAGTACTCGTCATCAGCCGCTGAAAACGAGCATCGAGTTCCAGATACCGATCATTTTGCGTCCGGCGCATTTGCTCCATCTGATAGGTGAGCTCTTCAACCTGGCCACGAAGCTCTTGCACTTCTTGTTGCAAAAGCTGAACTTGATACTGCGTTTCGCCACCACTCTGAGGTTCTAGCTCATCTTCAATTGGTGGCTGGTAGGGCAGAGTCCTGCTTTCAGCACCGGGAGATTCAAAGGAAAGACTCATATCCCGGGATTCAACAGATACAGGATTATTTGCCGCAAACGAAAATGGTGTGAGGGTCATAAAAACCAGACCAACCACACCATTTCGAATGCCGATACGCGAAACGTGATGTAACGCTATCATGGGATCTAGTTGCGGTATTTGATTGCGACGCGTCGATTTTGCGCCCATGTGCTTTCACCACCACCTAATACGGCAGGCTTCTCTTCGCCGTAGCTGATCACTTCAATTTGTGATCGTGAAGCACCTTGAGCGGTCAAATAGGCACGTACAGCATTGGCACGTCTTTCGCCAAGCGCGAGGTTATATTCACGGGTACCGCGCTCGTCAGCATGGCCTTCAAGACGCACTCGAAAACTGGGATTACCCTTTAATACGTCAGCGTGCTTGTCTAGCTCGGGATGGCCAGATCGTTTAACAATCGCCTGGTCAAAATCGAAGTAAAAGACCCCGTCCAGAGTTTCCGTACCCATACCGGGGCCCTTGGAAATCATCACTTTCTCGCCACTTGTAACAGTTGGCTGAATTTCCTTTGGCATTTCCTTTGGCGTTTCCACCACGATCTCTGTCGTATCAAGACTTGTATCTGTAGAGGTATCTTCTTCCGGTGCTTTACTCGCACAACCAGCGAGAAATAAGCCAGCCGCCATAAGGGCCAGTAGGCCTCGATTTCTTGTAATTTCCATGATCAACTCCTGTGTGCATACCAATGTGCAGATTAAAGCACATTATAATTAACGAATTCACGTTCCCCGGTCACAAAACCGCGAGATTAGGGTGAAATCGGTCTAAATATTTTGGTTTTTTGCGGGGACCAGGCCGGTTCTCTAACGTCACCTTCACTCGAGGGCAAATTGAACCTGACACCGCCATCGATGGAAACAGCGGCTAGAATCCCTTCCCCGTTCACCTGGGTGGCATAAATTAGCATACTTCCGTTAGGCGCGATACTTGGCGATTCGTCCAGGGCCGTCTCTGTCAGTACTCTTAAACGGCCACTCTGCAAATTAAGTAACGCAATATGGAAGATCCCTTCGCGGCGATGCACCATAATGAGACCACTGCCATCACGCAGTAAACTCGCCTTGGCATTATAATCTCCCTCAAAGGTCAGCCGCTCGATACTCAGATCAGACAACAGCATTTGATAAATCTGCGGCTTACCGCCTCGATTGCTTGTAAACACAATAGCCTGACCGTCGGCACGCCAGGACGGCTCAGTATCAATACCATAATGGCGGGTGATTCTCCGTAAGCGTCGGTTTTCAAGATTCAGTATATAGATGTCAGGATTGCCATCTTTGGACAGCACCATCGCCAGTTGTTTGCCGTCCGGAGAAAATGCCGGCGCACCGTTTAGGCCAGAAAAATTCGTGATTTGTTGCTTTAGCCCACTGCGCAAATCATGGATGTAGATAAATGGCCGCGACCCATTCTCGAATGACACGTAAGCAATCTTGTTGCCGTCTGGCGACCAGGTGGCCGACAGCACGGGTTCACTTGACGTCAGCACGCTTTTTCGACGGTAACCGTCAGCATCAGCAATGTTCAATTTGAATACGCGGTTCTCAACGGGTCCATCCGCTGTGACATACATGATTCGCGTAGAGAAGGCGCCTGGAATTCCCGTCAGGGCTTCAAACACCTCGTCACTGACATAGTGAGCCATGTCACGCAACTCACCTTCTGTACCTTCAATCACCTGGTGCAAAACGACTGACTGTTTAAAAACGTTATACAACTCAAAGCGCAGACGAAAACCATACTCCAGCCGTTCCATTTCGCCCATCACCAGATATTCGACGCCCTGCAAACGCCAATCTCGTGCGAGCACATCTTCCGCTCGGGTCGGCAAGCTCAACATCTGCTTGACTGGCAGAGTTTCGAAACGGCCACTCAAAGTCAGATCCGCGTCCACGACTTCATGCACGCTTTCCGGCAAGCTGATTCTCGCTGGGTACTTAAAAGGGACAACACCCACGCGCACAGCATTGTCGACGCCTTGAGTGACCTCAATCCGCAGATCCGCCGACGTGGAAGCAGCACCCAATAGAAAAGCAGTAAAAGCTAACAATAGCCTGAGTCTTATCATTTATAACCTCAAATCCTCGGGACGGAATAGCACTTCAAATTCCCGAAAGTTACGTTCAAATTGTCTTGGATCGTCCGGTACTTGAAAGCGTTCCGCTTTCCTGACCGCGATCAATGCAGAACGATCGAATGAATCGTTGCCACTGGAGGTTAACAATGTGACGTCAACAACTTCGCCGGTGGGCACGAGAAATACTTTAAGCAGGACTTCCATACCGTTACGGGCACTCGGTGGGCGCGACCAGTTCTGAATAATATCCGCCTGAATTTGAGCCACGTAAGCCATCGCCTTTTCATCATCGGTGACGGCCTTACGCCAATTGGCCTCCTTCTCGATGGCGAGTTGCAACTCACCTTGTAGCTCTTCACGAGCAGCTTCGTCTGGTTCATCAAAAACTTCTACTGCCGTGTTACGCGCCACTTCTGCTGCTGCATCCTTAGCTTTGGCCTCTGCCAGTGCTTCCAAGCGAGCATCATTTAGAATCTGTTCACGGTTAATCGCAGCCTTCGTGTCGGCCTCTTTCTTCGCCTTTATCCGCTTCGCTCTTTCGGCCGCTGTCGCATCGTCGCGTTTCTGCTTTGCTGTATGAGGATTCTCGTGCGCCAGGTTTGCTTCAATATAATAGGGTTGAACGTCGCTTACCTCAGTGGTCCTTGCGGGTTGCCAATCGACTATAAATGCACCGATAACCACGGCATGTAACATTACCGCCAGCGTCAAGGCCATCACATTAGTAGGAGTAAAATCCACAGTATGCCTTTAAGTGCCCGGCGGCTCAGTGATTAAACCGACGTTTTCGGCACCCGCTGTTTGCAAGACATTCATCAGATTCATCACCACGCCGTAATTCAGGCTCTCATCACCCTCTACCAGTATTTTGATATCGGGGTTTGCTGCCAGAATTTTTTCAGTACGATCAAAGATCATCGAAAGCGCAACGGGCTCAGCTTCTTCGCCCGCATTCATATAGTAAGTGCCGTCAGCCGCCGCGGTGACCACGAGAGCAGGTTCATCTGCATCCAACTGCATGGGCCCTGAATTGGAATCTGGTAAATTCACCTTTATGCCCTGGACCATCAGTGGCGCTGCCACCATAAATATCACCAGCAGCACCAACATCACATCGATGTAAGGCACCACGTTAATTTCAGACATCGGCTTACGCCGTTTGGTCTTAGCCATCTGAGTGCACCGCGCGTTGTAAGATGCCGCTGAATTCATCTGTAAAGGCTTCAAGTCGGTTGACGATAATTTCAACTTGAGCTGAGTACCGGTTATAAGCAATGACGGCGGGAATGGCAGCAAACAGACCCATGGCGGTCGCAATCAACGCTTCTGAAATACCCGGCGCGACAATGGACAAGCTCGCTTGCTCGACCAGCGCCAGACTGCGGAATGAGTTCATAATGCCCCACACCGTACCAAACAAACCGATATAGGGGCTGGTGGAGCCAACGGTCGCGAGAAATGCCAGATGCGTTTCAAGACGCTCCTCTTCTCGGACCATGGCAACTCGCATCGCACGCTGGACATTTTGCATCACGCGATCGGGGTCAGGGCTATCTTGTTTGCGAAGTCGCGAGAACTCCTTAAAACCGGCGACGAATATCTGTTCCATACCGACCGGGGTATGATTCTCTGTATCGATTTCCATATAAATCTTACGCAGATCCTTGCCAGACCAGAACTCATTTTCAAACGCAACTGAGTCTCTGCGAAGACCCGACAGAGCAAAGCCGCGCTGGAAGATCATGAACCATGACGTCAAAGATGCAAGCATCAGCAAGGCCATGACGCCCTGGACCAGTAAACTAGCATTCAGGATCAGTTCAAGAATCGAAAGCTGTTCGTTCAAAAGTTACTTCCCTTGTGTTGTTGGAAGACTGGGCTTATAAAAAAACAAGCCAATCAAGCTAATCTTGCCTGGCTGCTGGCAGCGGCAAGCCAAAATGTAAATACGCATTCTTGGTCGCTACCCGACCTCGCGGAGTGCGCATCATAAACCCTTGTTGAATCAAGAACGGCTCATAGACATCCTCAATCGTATCTCGCTCTTCACCAATCGCGGCGGCAAGGCTTTCGATTCCCACGGGCCCACCGTCAAACTTTTCGATCATAGCCATGAGCAGACGGCGATCCATATGGTCAAAGCCGTTTGCATCGACCTTAAGCATGTCCAACGCCAGATCAGCAATTTCGCGATTGATAAACCCTTCTGCTTTCACCTGAGCGTAGTCCCTGACCCGGCGCAACAGCCGGTTCGCAATTCGCGGTGTGCCTCTGGCCCGTTTGGCAATTTCACCCGCGCCTGCTAAATCTGTTTCTACGTTTAATAGACCAGCAGAACGGAGAATAATTCGGGTTAGATCATCAGTGGCATAAAATTCGAGGCGTTGAACGATGCCAAACCGATCTCTAAAAGGTGACGTTAGAAGCCCAGTTCGCGTGGTGGCGCCAACAAGAGTAAAAGGTGGCAAATCCAGCTTAATCGTCCGTGCAGCCGGGCCCTCCCCGATCGTGATATCGATTTGGTAGTCTTCCATTGCGGGATAGAGCACTTCTTCTATGGTCGGCGTGAGGCGGTGAATTTCGTCAATAAACAGTACGTCTCCCGCTTCTAGATTTGTGAGCGCGGCCACGAGATCGCCTTTCTTCTCGATAACAGGCCCGGAAGTGCTCTTCACACTGACTCCCATCTCGTTGGCAATAATGTTGGCCAGGGTGGTTTTGCCGAGTCCCGGCGGGCCAAAAATCAGAGTGTGATCAAGAGATTCACCACGACCTTTCGCCGCTTCGATGAATATCTGCATCTGGTCACGAACGGGATCCTGACCGCGATACTCGGCGAAGGAAGTCGGACGAATGGCCCAGTCCTGGGAGTTTTCAGTACTGTCTGTCTCAGGTGTAACCAGACGATCAGATTCAATCATGGTACGGATGTGTCGAAAAAATATGAGTTTGCCACAAATCGTTCAGACACGCAGTCAGGAAAGATTCTTCAGCGCCTGTTTGATAAGATTTTCGATGGAATCAGTAGTGTCTTCAATCGCGCCAAGCGCCCGACTGGCTTCTTGAGGCTTAAAGCCCAGATTAATGAGAGCCGTTTCTGCGTCAGCAAGATGATCGGCGGGTTTTATCGCCAGTGGATTTTTCGATCCAGCTTCTGGTTTCGGCAATCGATCCTGCATTTCGATGATCAGTCTTTCTGCCGTTTTCTTACCCACACCCGGCAGTCCGACCAGCGACTTTACATCCTTACTATGCACGGCATTCGCAAAGGCATTTGCATCAATGCCTGAAAGAATCGTAATGGCAAGTTTCGGTCCAACGCCGTTCACCTTAATCAAATTGCGAAACAACATTCGTTCTTCTAGCGTACCAAAACCGAACAGCAACTGGGCGTCTTCCCTTACCACCAGGTGGGTATGCAGCAAGACGGTCGTATCAAGAACACCAAGGCCATAGAATGTGGTCAAAGGAATATCAATTTCGTAGCCGACCCCACCCACGTCGATCATCACTTCCGTCGCTGCCTTGGCAATCAAGGTACCCCTAATTCGTCCTATCATCGGTCGACATGCACCAGGCGACCGCGACGGAATTGGTTAGCACCGCCCATCTTCGACATATTGCTTTGAGTATTGATGTGGCAAATCGCAATCGCCAGCGCATCAGCAGCATCTGCTTGTGGCTTGCCTGCGAGTTGGAGTAGAGATTCCACCATATGCTGTACCTGGGGTTTGCTGGCCGACCCGGTGCCCACAACAGCCTGTTTGACCTTGCGAGCTTCGTACTCAAATACCGGCACTGACTTGATAATACTTGCCACAATAGCCACACCACGGGCATGACCTAACTTGAGAGCAGACTCCGCACTGCGGGACATGAAGATTTTCTCAATCGCAGTTTCGTCGGGCGCGTAGGTCTCGATCAACTCCGTTACACCGGCAAATATTTCTTCTAGCTTGTTGGGTAGCTCGAAATCCGAATTAGTACGGATACAGCCACTGGCGATATAGCGCTGCTTTTGCCCCGCCGTTTCAATCACCCCGTACCCTGTTACGCGAGAACCTGGATCAATCCCGAGAATGATTGCCATAAGTCGACTGGCCTGAAGATATTAATAAGTCAGGTTAACACAGCGCGAGTTCTTTCTGGTTAGTCCAAATCCATGTCGTCTGGAAAGTCTGCATTGGTGTAAACATTGGTGACATCGTCAAGATCTTCCAGAGCATCCAACAAACGCATCACCTTTTCGCCAGTATCCTTATCTAAGGGCGAATAGGTGGTCGGAATCATTGCGACCTCCGCGTTCGCGGGTTCAAAACCCGCTTCGATCAGCGCATCTTTGACCACATGAAAGTCCTCTGGCGTTGTCAGCACTTCTACTGAACCGTCATCGGCACTATCGACGTCATCAGCTCCCGCCTCGATCGCAATTTCCATAATGGCCTCTTCGTCAGCGCCTGGTTCGAAGTTGACCTGCCCTTTCTTCTCAAAAAGATAGGCCACAGAACCATCCGTACCAAGGTTGCCCCCAGCCCGGACAAACGCATGCCTGACTTCTGCCACGATCCGATTCCTATTGTCTGTCATCGTTTCGACCAGCAAGGCAACGCCACCGGGACCATAACCTTCGTAGGTCAACTCGGAAAGATCACTGCCATCCTCACCACCGGCACCGCGGCTAATAGCGCGCTCCATCGTATCCTTCGGCATCTGTGAGGCTTTTGCTTTATCCACAATCGTGCGCAGTGAAGGGTTATCTTCAACCGCCCCACCACCATCGCGAGCCGCGATGGTTAGCTCGCGAATGATCTTGGTAAAGACTTTCGCCCGCTTGGCATCCTGACCCGCCTTACGATGTTTAATATTGCTCCATTTGCTGTGCCCAGCCATGTCTTAGCCCTCCTGATCCTTCTTGGCAGGTTTATTCACGGAAATACTCAGTTCTCGCAATTGGGATGCATCAACTTCACTCGGCGCAGAAGTGAGCAGGCAAGCCGCTGTCTGGGTCTTTGGAAAAGCGATGACATCTCGGATGGATTGAGATTGGGTGAGTGACATCACAATACGATCCATACCGAATGCCAGACCGCCATGAGGTGGCGCGCCATACTTCAGGGCATCAAGGAGAAAACCAAATTTAGTCTGGGCTTCATTCTCGGAAAGATTAAGTACTGCAAATATCTTTTGTTGCATTTCAGACTGACAAACTCGAATAGAGCCACCACCCAATTCGCTACCGTTGAGCACCATATCGTAAGCTCGCGATAACGTTGCGGATGGGTTTTTGAGCATCTCATCAAGATCACCGATCGGCTGGGTAAAAGGATGGTGCGTCGCGGTCCAGCCATCTTTATCACTGCCATCAAACATCGGAAACTCGGTAATCCACAAAGGTGCCCAGGGCCGCTCGTATAGATCCAGATCTTCTGCCAACTTACATCGCAGCGCTCCCATAGAGTCATTCACAACACTGGCCTTGTCTGCACCAAAGAAGATGATGTCCTTATTCTCAGCGCCCACTCGAAGAAGAATCTGAGCAACGACATCTTCAGGCAAGAACTTCAAGATAGGTGATTGCAGACCTTCAGCGCCTGCTTCAATGTCATTGACACGAATGTAAGCAAGACCACGGGCTCCATAAATACCGACAAATTTCGTGTAGTCGTCAATCATCTTGCGGGTCAACCGATCCCCCGAAGGCAATCGCAGTGCGACAACTCTTGAACCGGGATCGTTCGCGGGCGCACTAAATACTTTAAACTCAACGTTCTTCATCACATCGCCTAGATCTACCAGCGGCAGCCCAAAGCGAAGGTCGGGTCGGTCACTACCATAGGCCGACATCGCCTCGGCATAAGGCATCACCGGAAATTCACCAAGATCCACATCGATCAATTCTGCAAAAAGCTTGCATATCATCTCTTCGGCTAGGTCCATGATCGCCTGTTCTTCAAGAAATGCGACTTCAATGTCGATCTGAGTAAATTCTGGCTGACGATCCGCCCGCAGATCTTCATCGCGAAAACAGCGCGCAATTTGATAATAGCGATCGAATCCGCTCATCATCAGCAACTGCTTGAACAGCTGAGGCGATTGGGGCAAGGCAAAAAATTCACCCGGATGGGTTCGACTCGGCACCAAATAGTCACGCGCACCCTCTGGTGTTGCCTTGGTGAGAATCGGCGTTTCAAGATCAACAAAGTCACGTTCTTCGAGGAAACGACGGACAAAATGTGTTGCCTTTGAACGGAGTCGGAGCTTTTCTTGCATTTCAGGGCGACGCAAATCCATATAACGGAAGCGCAGCCGGACGTCTTCACCGGCGTCAGAATGCTCGTCCAGTTGGAACGGTGGCGTTTCTGAGGTATTTAGTATCTCCAGCTCCTTACCGAGCACTTCTATCTCACCGGTTGGCATCTTGGGATTGATTGCCGCCCCATCACGCGCACGAACTCGCCCGGATATCTTCAATACAAATTCATTACGAACCTGATCTGCCAACGCGAATGCAGCCTCGGTATCCGGATCGAATACCACTTGAACAACACCCACATGATCACGGACATCCAGAAAGATAACGCCACCGTGGTCGCGACGTCGATGAACCCAACCACACAAAATAACATCGCTGCCGATGTCGGATTGCCTGAGTTGGCCACAATAGTGGCTACGCATTGATAGTCTCCCTTAATTTTCGGTAAACAGCCTTGGATGAAAAATTGTATTGGCTGGTAGTGGCTCGTTGCATGCAGCTAGTCACTAGATTTAGGTGTGGTTTTCCCGCTACTTTCGCTCTTACCGCTGCTTTTCTCTGAACTACCTTTGCTGTCTGAAGTGCTTTTACCATCAGCGCTACTTTTACTGTCCGAGCTACTTTTACTATCAGAGGAACTTTTACTGTCTGAGCTACTCTCACTCGGGTTAGCGGTGCTATCAGCGCTATGCAGCGCGTTCTTCTTTGAACCGGTTTTAAAGTCAGTCTCATACCAGCCACCACCTTTCAGTCGAAATGCTGGTGCGGACACTAACTTCGTCAAGGAAGCCGCTTCACAAGCAGGGCAGTCCTTGAGTGGCTCGTCAGCCATCTTCTGGATTTTTTCCAGCCGGTGGCCACAAGATTCACATTGGTACTCGTATATAGGCATTATTCGAAAAGCTCCTCAGGAAAGCACCTGGATTTGTCGCTTGAATTGCGGCGCAGCATTATACCTCAATCCACCAAAATGGCGAGATGAGCTGTGACTGCTAAACTTTTGTCGTACTTATGGGCAAGTTACGGTCAACCAAAACAGGTAATTAGCAGTCAATGGACAGCCAACAACTCTCAGAACAGCTATTAGAACAACACAATATCGAGCTAGATGAAGATTTGACCTTTCTGCTTGGCGTCGCCGTAAATCTGGAGCAGCGCACGGATAAGTGGCACAACCGCACGTCTAGAAGCCTTAACCTGGCGCTCACCATGAATCGCCTGGCTGGCTACAGTGTAGACAACAAGCAGCTCGCAGCAGCTGTTCTGGCCCATGACATCGGCATGGGATTTTTACCCTACAAGGTTCTCAACAAGTCAGGCCAACTGAATGCAAAAGAACGCAAGACCATGCAAGCACATATCAAAAGCGCCGCTGACCTAATCCATCGTATGCAGGAATGGGACGAAGCCAGGGACATGATCCTATCCCACCACGAACGGGTCGATGGGAGCGGTTATCCAAACAAACGGTCCTCCGATGAAATCTGCAATGGCGCCAAAATCCTCGCTATTGTCGATGCATTTACGGCCCAGGGCAGCACTAACGTGATGCATGGCGTAATGGAAATTCATCGTCACAGTGGAACCCATTTTTCTGACTCATGGGCGCAACACTTTGATGCTGCGGTGAAATCTGTCTACCAAAGCTCTTAACTGATTTGAAGTGACCATCTGTGATTTTTATGCCTTTTTTTCGGCTTTTTGCTAGGTTTTCTCTTGCGACAAAAATGCGATTCACGTATAATAGGCACCACTGAAGATCATGTGCAAAAAGCCTTTTTTTTCGGCAAAAACACCAGATTCTTTTATCCCTGAACTACTCAACTCAAGACACATAAAGGACACACGAATGGCTGCGAAAAAGGCGACTGCAAAGAAACCCGCCGTAAAAAAAGCTGCTCCTAAGAAGCTGACTGCGATCAAAGACAAGTACACCAAGAGCGCTATCCTTGCTGAACTTGCGGACAACATTGAACTGAGCAAGAAACAAGTATCAAGTGTCCTTGACGAGTTGAGCACTTTAATTGAGCGTCACGTCAAAAAAGGCAGCGCAGGTGAATTCACACTACCTGGTCTACTGAAAATCAAAACTGTTAAGAAGCCAGCTCGCAAGGCTCGAAAGGGTGTACCTAATCCTTTCCGACCAGGTGAAGTTATGGACATCGCAGCCAAGCCAGCCAGCACCAAAATCAAGGTTCTGCCGCTGAAAGGTCTGAAAGAATTTGTTTAATTCGTTAAGCCGAACGGCCTAATTTAGTAGATCAAATTTAAAAGGCCGCTATTGCGGCCTTTTTTTTGGGCAATTCCTGCGCATTTTCCTCTCGGCTACTGCGCCAGCATTGATGTGTTAGCTAAGGTATCGTAAGCTTTTTGAGCGAAGCCTAGTTCAAGGTTGTACAATCCTTTTCTTTTTTCTCTTATTCGAAACCAAGACATGAAAGCATCCCAATATACCATCGCCACTCTGAAAGAGACTCCAGCAGACGCGGTCATCGCCAGCCATCAGTTGCTGATTCGTGCTGGATTTATTCGCAAGCTCGCCTCGGGCATTTATAGCTGGTTACCGATGGGTCTTCGTGTCCTACAAAAAGTAGAGGGCATCATCCGTGACGAGATGAACGCATCGGGTGCTCAGGAAGTGATGATGCCAGTGGTTCAACCAGCAGAACTCTGGCAGGAGTCGGGCCGCTGGGGCCAATACGATGATGGTTTGCTTCTAAAGTTTAAGGATCGGCATGATCGGGACTTCTGCTTTGGTCCGACCCACGAAGAGGTGATCACTGACATCGCTCGTAATGAGCTTAAAAGCCATAAACAACTGCCGGTAAACTACTATCAGATCCAAACCAAGTTTCGAGACGAGACTCGACCTCGCTTCGGCTTGATGCGCGCCAGGGAATTCATCATGAAGGATGCCTACTCCTTTCATCTGACACCTGAGAGTCTCAACGAAACTTACGAACTCATGTTCGATACCTACGTTCGGATTCTGCAACGTATGTCTCTAGACTTCCGACCCGTTATCGCCGATTCAGGTGCGATCGGTGGCGATGTCACAAAAGAATTTCAAGTACTGGCTGATTCCGGCGAAGACCAGATCGCTTTCAGCACAGAAAGCGACTATGCCGCGAATGTTGAAATGGCCGAAGCAATAGCACCCGCGATGTCAGAGGAAACGCCTATTGCTGTGACCGAAGTCCATACGCCAAACTGCAAGACTATTGAAGCCGTGGCCGACTTTCTAAAGCTAGCAGAAACCGCAACCGTCAAAACACTGATCGTGGTAGGCGAAACAGAACCTCTCGTCGCCCTCGTACTACGCGGTGATCACCAGCTAAATACCCTTAAAGCCGAAAAGATCAAAGGCGTCGCCTCACCACTCACATTCGTGGATGAAACAGACATTAAGGCTAAACTCGGTTGTAGCCCTGGCTCTATTGGTCCGGTGGCAATTGGAATCCCAGTAATCATTGATCGAAGTGCGGCTGCAATGGCAAATTTTGTTTGCGGAGCAAATCGTGACGACTACCATCTGACCGGCGTCAACTGGCATCGCGACGCTTCTGCAACTGAAGTGGCAGATCTTCGCGAGGTTTGCGAAGGAGACCCTAGCCCAGATGGAAAAGGCGTCATTAAGTTCAGACGAGGTATCGAAGTCGCTCAAATTTTTCAACTGGGAGACAAGTATACAAAGGCTATGAACGCCACTGTGCTGGATGAAAACGGCAAAGCCCGGGTGATGTATATGGGCTGCTATGGCGTTGGTGTCACCCGGCTTGTCGCCGCCGTGATAGAACAATATCACGATGACAAGGGTATGCTCTGGCCGACCATCATTGCACCATTCCAGGTGATGGTGATCCCGATCAATGCGCACAAGTCGGAGGCCGTTGCGACGACCGCAGAACGACTTTATGACGAGTTGCAGGCCGCAGGAATTGAAGTACTGCTAGATGATCGAGATGGCGTAAGACCCGGCGCAAAATTCGCTGATGCTGAGTTAATCGGTATACCTCACCGCATCGTGGTGGGTGATCGCGGTCTTGATAATGGTGTCGTCGAATATGCAAAGCGCTGCGGAGATGGCAGTGAAGATATCGCCGTTGATGCAATCGTGATACAACTGATCGAAACGATCAAGCAGGAACTCGACACCTGATCAGTCATTCACAAAAAATCGCACTGACGAGAGTTGTACTTCCAATAAGTTAGATCCACCAAAACATCACGATCGTCAGTATCGTGAGCAGTGCCAACGCACCATTAATAATGCGTTGGTACTGCTTCTGTTGCCACAAGCTTTGTAGCGAAGCGCCGGCATAAAGCCAGAGGATATTGCAGACTAATCCCAATGTTAAAAAGCAAACAGCGAATACCAGCACCGCGGTTAGCATAGTGCCATCCACCCCAATCGAAATATTCAACCCTGCTGTCGCCATCATCCAGGCTTTAGGATTGGAGAACTGAAAGAACAGCGCTTGTAATATTGACATTGGCTTGCCACTGGATTCAAACGCGCCGTCTCCTAGCTGAAAGCCAATAATTTTCCAGGCGAGATAAGTGAGATAACAAGTGCCGAAGATCTTCAGTCCAATGAGCGCCTGGGGAAACAGCAGCAATAGTTGTCCTAGACCAAGGCCACACAACACGGCCAGAAGATGAACACCGCACTGGATGCCAACCACATGAGGTATCGACGCTCGGACCCCAAATTTGATACCGGATGTTGCGAGCAAAAAGTTATTTGGGCCCGGTGTAATCGTACTCACCAGCACAAAAGCTAGTAGCGGCAGCAGGTGTTCCATTCGGTGACGCTCTATGTGCTAAGAATTTGAGGGGGGAAGGTAGACTTAGGATTCAGTCTTGAGTACTGCAAGCAACGATTCGCCGGTTTGGGGACCGACCAGCGTCGCGATGAGTTTGCCGCCAGCCGAAAACACATAGGTTGTTGGCAAAACTTTTGGAATCGTCACACCTAATTTTGCCGAGGGCTCGCCGGCTAAAACAGGGAACTCGATTTTCATCTTCTTGACCTGTTTCAGTTGTTCCTCGGGACCAGGCTGGTCGAAGTTGACACCAACCAGGTTAATCTCACCTGCGTGCTTTTTTGCCAACTCGTTCAGCTCTGGAATTTCCTTGATACAGGGTCCACACCAGGTGGCCCAGTAATTCACAATCAGTGGCTTGCTGTGCAGTTCGGCTAAGCTGATGCTATTACCCTCAACATCTCGGAACTCTGACTCCAACTCTGGCTGACCACAGCCCGCCAACAAACTCACGACAATTATCAGTATCAAGCGCATTTAGTGACCTTCCTTAAAAAGAGTTTCCAGATCACCTTTCAGTCCATTGGCGCTCTGTTCATATAATACCGCGAACTGGGTGCACAGGGTTTTCTCCCAGGCATGTTCACCCTTGATAGCCTCTGGTAACTGCCAACCTAGCATTTGGTAAAGGTCCCACACAGAAACTTCATTAAGATCTTTTGCCAACATCATGCCACCTCGCTCCAGCGACCGGATCAGTCCCATTTCCATCAGCCGAGCTTTTATTTCAGGCCAGAGCTCCAGATGAATCCGCGGCGTATGCTGGCGAATATCCTGATCACGGAGTACATCGCCTCTTTGATGCGCTAGATAGAACAATTCCAGAATGAGAATCACTTGAACCAGCGGTGCTTCTAAATCTTCTTCCGCCTCGAATCGATAGATGCCCAGACTTTTCACCACTTCAGCTCCGAACAAGACAAGCGTCCAGGAGACATATAGCCAAATCAAAAATAATGGTACGGCGGCAAAGGTCCCATAGATGGCTTCGAAATTAGATTTGGCCATAATTTCTGCAAAGAGTACTTTTGAGATTTCAAAAACGACGGCGATAAAAATCGCGCCTGTTGCCGCATGAGAAAACCTAACATAACAGTTTGGCACGACTAGATAGACCAGAGTGAGAAAACCACCACCCAATAGAATCGGGACAATATGTAATCCACGCGTGGACTCGGACACATCACTAATAAAGGGCAAGGATTCGACGTAGGTCGTGGTGATCAAACTTGCTACGACAAAAGGCATGCCCAGGGTAAGAACGGCCCAATACATCAGGAACCGTTGCGCCCCATGCCTGGACTCCTTCACTTGCCAGATATCGTTAAACGTTCGCTCGACCGTGAACAACATCAAAAATGCAGTAACGATCAACAGAACAACACTGGGAATACTGAGATTGCGAGCTTGTTGCGCGAACGACAGCAAGTACTCCTGAACCACAGCGGCGTTTTCTGGAACGATGTTAGCAAAAATAAATTCTTCGAACTGCTTACCCAAACCCTGCGATGCTTCAAAGCTTTCGATCAAGGCATAAGCAATCGCTAACATTGGTACGATAGCGAATAACGTCTGATAGGTGAGCGCTGCCGCTGTTTTTTGACAGTTATCCTCTGTATAACTTTTTTGCAGGTAACGCACAAAGTCCCAGAATTTTTTCAACCTGCCGTCCAAAATGGTTTCCATACCTAATCCCTGTCAGGTTCCCATATCATGACAACCACCATATGATTGCCCGCTGCTCATAAAATTAACCCTGCCACAAATTCCATCAAGAGGTCACCGATGACGGAAATAACAATTTACCACAATCCACGCTGCTCTAAATCCCGGCAGACCCTCAATCTTCTGCTAGAAAAAGGTTATGAGCCGACAATAGTGCTTTATGTAGAGACGCCACCAGATAGTGACACGCTAAGAAACATCGGCCGAATGTTAGGTGTTTCACTTATCGACATCGTACGGAAGGGGGAAACTGCCTTTCAGGCTGGAATGATCGAGTGGTCAGAAGACAAGCTACTGGCGGAAATGACGGCAAATCCAATTTTAATTGAAAGACCTATTGTCGTCTCGGGCGGTAAAGCGCGCATTGGCAGACCACCAGAATCTGTTTTGGACATTTTGTAAGGAAAACTAGAACACTTGTTTTGTTAAAGGGTTCTGTTCAAGGGTTCAAGCGAGAGGTTAAGCTACATTCAAAATTAGTGAACGATCTTTTCCTGGTATTGATCGTCGTCACCGGAGTACTCGGGTTCAAAATCGGACATGGACTCTTCATCGTCTTCGTAACCCAACTCGTCCGTACTGCGCACTTCATAACGGCGGGTCATCACTTCACCATTTAACACATCGGGCAACGACTTCAGAAAATCTTCCATGTGATCGGTTTGAAAGTGCCCCTGTAAGGCTTCGACATTTTCCCATTCCTGAAACAACAAGAACGTATTGGCATCAGAGATACCCGCAAAAAATTCGTAACTTACACAGCCGTGCTCATCACGGCTAGCGACAGACATCTGGCGCATCAACTCGAGCGCTTCTTCGCGCAATTCGGGCTTTATCGGGAATGTTCCGTGGACAATGATCATGGGAGCTTCAAAACTTAACGATTTCTCTAAGTATACAGGTAATCCCCAAATTCGAAATGACCAATCATCTATCCATCCTCTCGATGTACCGCAAACGGCGACCAGGCCTGTGCTACAGGCATCACCTCTAATTGATTCACATTGATATGAGACGGTAACGCTGTGGTCCAATAGACGATTTCCGCGATATCCTCGGCGCAAAGAGGCTTCATACCGGCATAGACCTGACCGGCTTTATCCGCGTCACCGTCAAACCGGACCACGGAAAATTCTGTTTCACACATACCCGGCTCAATATTTGTGACACGGATATTTTTACCCAGTAGGTCTGCTCGTAAATTGCGCGAAAACTGCTGCACAAAGGCTTTGGTGCCGCCATAGGTGTTACCACCAGGATACGGCCAACTCGCCGCGACAGAACCCATATTCACCACGTGGCCACTACCTTTTGCCGTCATCAGCGGCAATACCGCACGACATAAATACATCAGGCCTTTGATATTGGTATCGACCATCGTGTCCCATTGATCAAGATCGGCTGTATCCGCCCCACCTAGTCCAAGGGCCAAACCGGCATTATTCAACAGAACATCAATGCTCTTATAGGCATCGGGTAGATTGTTGATCACGGCGTCCACAGCATCACGATCTTGAACATCCAATTGAACAGGCAGTGCCTCGGGCCCAAGTTCCGCGGCCAGCGCTTGTAGTCTCGCCTCCCTTCGCCCGCAGAGCACGACCTTGTGCCCCTCAGCGCTAAATTTTCTTGCGGCGGCTTCGCCAAACCCGGATGTTGCACCGGTGATGAGTACGGTTTTCATGTTTGCTCCTTTGCGACCCTACCGATTGCAGCAGAGACCAGCGCAGCTTTGATTTCATCGAGGATCAGTGGGTCATCGATTGTCGCCGGCGGATCGAACGGGCGCTGGTCAGCAATCGCCCGCATCACCTTGCGTAAAATTTTCCCAGAACGCGTTTTTGGCAAGCGCTCTACCACGACGGTTTGCTTAAAGTTAGCGAAGGCACCAATGTCCTTTCGAACCAGAGCCACAAGTTCAGCCTGCAACGACTCTGTCGTCTGGTTGGCCCCGTGTTTAACAATGAGCAGACCAACGGGCACCTGACCCTTGTCCGCATCTTCAATACCGATAACGGCACACTCGGCGATGGCCGGGTGGGAGGCAACTGCTTCTTCCATTTCTCCAGTGGAGAGACGATGACCCGCCACATTGATTACATCATCGGTACGCCCCATGATGAACAAATAGCCATCTTCGTCAAAGTAGCCCCCGTCCCCAGTATGATAGTACCCGGGATGTTGGGTCAGATAGGCGGCTGTATACCGCTCGTGATCGCCCCAGACCGTAGGCAAACAGCCTGGCGGTAGCGGCAGACGAATCACAACATCGCCCTCTTCTCCGCTCGCCAGTGCATCGCCTTCTGGTGAGAGAATTTCAATCTGAAAGCCAGGGACAGGGAAAGTTGCCGAACCTGCTTTCGTCGCAAACACTTCCAAACCCATTGGGTCAGTTGCGACTGGCCAACCTGTTTCGGTTTGCCACCAGTGATCAATCACTGGAACTTTTAACGTTTCCTGCAGCCAATGATAGGTGGGTGGATCAGTTCGTTCACCTGCGACAAAAATAGACTTTAATGATGAAATATCATATTGCGCGAGCAACTTGCTGCCTGGATCTTCCTTGCGAACAGCACGGAACGCAGTGGGTGCGGTAAAAAAAACCTGGACTGAATAATCCTGGATAATTCTCCAAAAGGTACCAGCATCCGGCGTACGAATAGGTTTACCCTCGAACAGGATAGTCGTACAACCAGTAATCAGAGGGGCGTAGACAATGTAAGAATGACCGACCACCCAGCCCACATCCGACGCTGCCCAAAACACATCGCCTGGACCGACATCGTAAACTGCTTGCATGGAATATCGCATGGCCACCGCATGACCACCGTTATCTCGCACGACACCCTTGGGTTTTCCAGTCGTGCCAGAAGTATAAAGAATATAAAGGGGATCACTCGATTTGACCGGCACACAACCAACAGGGGCCGCTTTCGCCAACAGCTCTGACCAGTCCCGGTAGTGACCATCTAGCAACTCCTGATGCTGTTTCCTCTGAAGTAACACCACATCAGAAACCTTGTGACTCGCCAAAGCTTGAGCTTCGTCTAATAAAGGCTTGTACGGAATGACATTCGAGAATTCAATTCCACAACTCGCTGACACGATTAATTTAGGTAAAGCATCGTCAATTCTTGTCGCCAGCTCTTTGGGCGCGAAGCCACCAAATACGACAGAGTGCACTGCGCCTAATCGTGCACACGCTAGCATCGCGATGGCGGCTTCAGGGATCATCGGCAAGTAGATGATGACGCGATCTCCTTTGGCGACCCCCAATTTTTGCAATACTCCGGCAAACAGCGCGACCCGCTCGGTGAGCGCCCGATAGGTGAACTTCTGCACTTCTTCAGCGACTGGCGAGTCATAAATCAACGCAAGCTGATCACCCCGGCCATTTTTGACATGGTAATCGAGCGCTAGATACGCCGTATTTAATTCACCATCTGGATACCATTGGGTTACCCCTTGGTCTGATTCCGCGAGAATAGTTTGAGGCACTTTTGACCACTCGATCAGATTCGCTTGCTCACGCCAGAATCCCTCTGGGTCTCGTTTTGCTCGCTCAAACTCAGCCTGGTAATTCATGATTCATTTATTCCAATATTCTTGATAGGCACAACGAAAAACAGACCATACCACCAAATTAGCTCTGCGAAATAACTCAGAGAAGCGCCAGAGGATAGCTGGAGGAGAGCAAGAGAAGACCAAAAAAAAGGAGACTGAAAAGTCTCCTTTTTTAAACCATTGCTTAGAACTAGCGGCGTTTTTTGCGCTTACGTTTCATAGCTTCCAGCTGAGCCTTAGATGGACAGGCCTTAAGAAGCTGCTTGTAAGTTGCCGCTCGTTTCGAAATCTTTTTATGGTCGATATAAAAATCGACCGCTTTCTCCCATGCACCTTTCAGCCCATGAAGGTTGATGGAGACCGTGGTATTGACGATTTTGCCGACCTTGGCCGACATAATGCCAATTTGAAAAACCGGGGTTCGAGTTCCGCTCTTCTCTGTTTTCATTCGGAACAAGATGCCACGTACCTTGCCATCTTTATCAAAAAGCGCCGTTTTGGCTGCTTCAGCTTTTGCTTTGGCTTGTTGCTTCGCGAGCACTGCATCACGATCTTCAGCCAGAGTTTTAACTTTTGCGCGTGGTGCACCGCGCAGACGCTTACCGTTTTCTTTTAGCGAAAAGTATTCCTGGTAAGTTTTACCGGCGATTTGACGCCTGACTCTAAACCCGTGGAATCGGGTAGTATCAAGTAATTCTACGCTCATGAGGTTTACCTATGATCTGGTTTTGTTAAAAGTCGGATTTATTAAATATTGGTTCTGCCACACAATCTGCTAAATACTGATTCTGTTAAAAACAGTTCTGCTACAACTGATTCTGCTAAAAGTAGCTCCGCTACAAACAGCTCTGTTACAACTGATTCTGCCAAAAATAACTCTGCTACGAATAGATTGGCTCCTGCCCATCCGAAATCTTACCACGCGCTCTGCAACGGCTCCTGACATAATCAGGTCGTCAGGGCCAAGCCGGTTTACGAATGGCGCATTCTACAACAAACGTAACCAAAATGAATGAAAGTCCCGCAAAATTAATTAGATTTTGCACCGAAAACCATGCTGAATCTCTTCAGCTTTTAGCCAAAAGCTACTGATTTTACGGGATTTTCCACTCCCCTCAGCCAAGATGGTTATTTTCCAGAAAGCGCCACGGCACCGCTTTTGACCATCGAGTTAATCTCAGACTCGGAGTATCCAGCACCTTTCAAGACCGCGGCTGTGTCTTCACCAGGGAATCGTGAGCTGTGAGTAACAGCAGGACTCGTGCGAGAGAAGCGTGGCGCAGGTGACGGTTGCAAAACCCCGTCCAGCTCAATAAAGGTGCTGCGCGCCTTATTGTGGGGGTGGTCAGCCGCCTCAGTCATCGACAATACGGGTGCAAAGCACACATCTGAGCCCTCCATGATGTCGCACCATTCGTCGCGAGTTTTCGTTTTGAATACTGCAGTGAGCTTTTCTTTGTAGTCAGACCAACGGTCGCGATCCATCTGAGCGGAATACTCGTCAGGATCTAGACCAGCTTTTTCGATCAATAATGCATAGAACTGAGGTTCGATAGAACCAATGGAAATATATTCACCATCACTGGTTTCATAGGTGTCATAAAAGTGAGCGCCCGTATCCAACAAATTCGTGCCCCGCTCGGGACTCATTGCCCCCACAGCAGTCATGGAATAGAACATAGACATCAAAATTGCAGCACCATCAACCATCGCGGTATCGACCACCTGGCCCTTACCAGATCGCTGAGCCTCCAACAGCGCACTCACCAGGCCCAATGCCAGAACCATTCCGCCACCACCGAAATCCCCGACAAGGTTGAGCGGCGGGACTGGCTTCTCGCCTTTGCGGCCAATCGCACTTAGGGCACCAGATAAGGCGATGTAGTTAATATCGTGGCCGGCAGCCTGAGCCATCGGTCCGTCCTGCCCCCAACCTGTCATTCGTCCATAAACAAGCTTGGGATTCCTGGCCATACAATCGTCTGGCCCAAGACCCAGCCGTTCTGTCACCCCCGGTCGAAAACCCTCAAATAGAGCATCTGCCGATTCGCACAGCTTTAAGACCACCTTTTTGCCCTCTGGACTCTTTAAATCCACCGCAATCGACTTGCGCCCACGAGTCAGGACGTCCTTGGGTCGAGTTTTTCCACCACCGGCCCGCTCTACGCGAATGACTTCTGCGCCAAGGTCCGAAAGCAACATGCCGCAAAAAGGGCCCGGGCCTATACCCGCGAGTTCAATGATTTTAATACCAGCAAGTGGTCCCATGAGATCCCCCATATCCAAAGTTAAGAGCGCTAATTTAGTCACATCCACCATACGGGGGCAACAGAACCACAACATTCATGCGAATCTCGAATCCTTTGCTAGACTTCAAGAAAGAGGCCCATTAATGGGTTATCAAGGACATAACGTAAGAAGGGAACCTGCCTTGGCCATGCCAGATGCTTTATACAAATACATGTCTGTCGACACCGCCAGACAAGTATTGACCGATGGAACTCTACGCTGGAGCTCACCTGAGCTGCTGGAAGACCCCTGGTTTATTGGCCACGACACAAAATTAGGCTTCGACCACTTGATGGTCAATAAAGCCATGTTGAATACGGCGGTTTCAATGCTTTTTACCCGGGATATCCCCGCCGGTAATAAGGATCATCCGCTTTACAAGGCGATTTGCCGGTGGCGTGCGGAGGACCGCTTTAAGGATGAGGCCGAGGCCTGGGATGCGCTCTCGGAACTGCTCGCGCCCACCCCGGAAACATTACAGCAGAGGCTCGCGAAGATCGTATCGGGGTGGCAGGAGCTGGTCGCGAATTCCAGAGTCATCTGCTTTTCGGATACCCCTAAAGAGATGCAGTCCTGGATGCAGTATGCCGATAAGTTCGAGGGCCTTGTGATGCGCTTTGAGCCCACCGGCACTATCGCGGAGTCAAAACCCGTTGATTATTCCGTACAACGTCCGCACCTAACAACCATACGTGAACAAGTGAACGACCTTGTCGGCATCAAGCAAGCGATGGTCGAGGACAAGTTTGAATCAAAGCTACTCAGCAAAGCCAAGCACCTGTCCCATGAGCGAGAATGGCGTTGTATTAGATTAATGGATGAGCAAGATCTGGACTGCGGCGAAGATGTTCAAGACTGGTATATGGACGAACCAATTCCGACTGATTCTCTGAAAGCGATATATTTCGGTTTCAAGATGCCGACGAAACTCGTCAGCGAGATATCACAGCTGGTCAAAACCAGTTACCCAGGGACGACCATTTACACGTCTTCCCCTATAGAAGAACAGTTCGATATAGAATTTGACAAGTTCATCTGTGTCACTCCGCCCTGACCTGGGTTGAAATCGCCTACCAGCTCGCTATCATGCAGCACACCCGCATGAGGCAAGCGCTCCATGACCGACACTCGACTACCCCATATTGAACTTGAACCACCCGTGCCCGCCACGGCCACTGTCATCTGGCTACACGGCCTCGGTGCTGATGGACATGACTTCGAACCCCTGGTCCCGGAACTTCATTTACCGAACGATCACAGTATTCGTTTCATTTTCCCCCATGCGCCAGTGCGCCCCGTGAGCGTCAATAATGGTGATGAAATGCGCGCCTGGTACGATTTCGTCCCTCATTCTGAGCATTCTGACAGTGACGATATAGGCGAATCTGGCCGACAAATTGTTGAATTTATTCAATATGAAATCGACCGCGGCATTCCTGCCAGCCGTATCCTACTGGCAGGGTTTTCCCAGGGCGGCGTTATCGCCTTACACGCCGCACTCAGATTCGATCAGCGGCTTTGTGGTGTCTTAGCGTTATCGACCTATTTACACGATTTCTCTGCGACTGAAGCCGAACGCACCGATGCCAACCTCGCGATTCCGATCATGATGGCCCATGGCACTATGGATCCGATGATCCCAATAATGCGCGCAGCGACCTCAAGGGAAAACCTGAAAAGACTGGGGTATGACGTACGTTGGTTCGACTATCCAATGGAACACCAGGTCTGTCTGGAAGAAGTAGAAGAGATCGCCCGCTTTTTTGCCGAAGTATTTTAAGCGTGGAGCCTGTGCTAAAGGCCAGCACACCAGAGCGGTGGCTAGACACCGTACTGCACGACTTTAATGAATTTCTCAATGACCACGCGGCCAATGAGCGAAAAGCTTCGGCGATGGCCATGAGCATGGTTGCGCACTATCCCGATAAACCTGAGCTGCTCGCCGAGATGTTAGATCTTGCACTTGAAGAATTGGGTCATTATCGACAAGTCATGAAACTCATGCTGGCGCGAGGAATTACCCCGTCACCAGACGAGAAGGACCTCTACGTCAATCAGCTCATCAAACAGATTCGCAAGGGCCCAGAGTCTTACTTTTTGGACCGCTTATTGAGCGGTGCGGTCATTGAAGCGCGAGGCGCCGAACGATTCAAACTGATCGCCAGTGCACATAAGGATGAATCCTTGCGGCGCTTTTACGACAACCTAGCGCGTTCTGAAGCTGGCCATCACGAACTATTCCTGAACCTGGCCAACATCTACTTCGATGAGAAAACCGTCAGCGCACGCTGGCAGCAGTGGTTAACCATCGAGGCCGAGATTATGTTGGATCTTCCTATCCGCGCCCGCCTTCATTAATCCCTGTGGCGGCCATCGAAAAATACCTCGCGCAATATGCCGAACCTGAATCTCTGACAATTAAAAACCCAGGCATACCCACCCAATTCGTATTGGTCGTACCCGCGTTTCAAGAGAACCTGGAGCAACTGGAAAAAGTCTGGGGCGAACTCAGCGATGTCATTATCATCCTTGTCGTTAATAGTAGCGATCCGAAAGAGGCCATCACCCAGAGATTACTCGACGATATCGCACATCACTGGCAACTCATTGACTCAACGGGCAATTGTGCCTGGTATCAATCGAACCAACACACCATTCTCGTTGTTGATCGTTATCACCAGTCAATACCCCTTAAGCAAGGTGTTGGCAAGGCCCGCAAAATTGGCGCCGATATTGCCGCAAGACTCATACACAATGGTGCCATCAGGGTGCCATGGGTTTTTGTCACCGACGCAGATGCACGATTACCCAAGGAGTACTTCACGGCAGCTCTCACTGAAACGAACGGCTTGAGCTTTCGGCTATACCCGTTTCAACATGACGTTGATGCTGACATCGCGGCAGCGCTCTATGAATTTTCTTTGCTCTGGTATGCCTACGGTCTAAAACTGGCAGACTCTGAATACGCCTATCCTAGTGTCGGCAGTACCATTGCCTGCTGCGTCGAGGCTTACGCCCAGGTCCGGGGGTTTCCCAACCGGCAGGCCGGTGAGGATTTTTATTTGTTAAACAAGCTTCGAAAAATGGGTGATTTCTCGTATATAGACAGCCCGCCCATTCGCCTGTCCAGCCGCCGTTCTGATCGCGTGCCGTTTGGCACCGGTCCTGGTATTCAGAAAATCCAGGTCCTAGACGACCCTATAAAGGACCATGTTTTTTATCATCCAGCTTGTTTCGAGTCATTAAGACGCTTCCTGGTAGTGCTGCGAACCAGCCAAAACAAAAAAGATCTAGAGCAGCACTTTACCGACCCTCTGCATTGGCAATATGTTGAGAACAACACTCTCGCCACACTGATTGCACAGCAGCAAAATCAATCACCTGCTGTGTACAAGAAATTCTTAATGGATTGGTTCGATGGCTTTCGAACCTTAAAATTTGTGCATTACATTCGCGAGCACCTGCATCCATCGGTTAGCTTTGATGCACTCTGGAATACGGAACTGCTGGTGGAGGCTTACCCTGGCTCTAATGCCGAAGACATTCAGGCGGCGACTATCGCCTTGTGGCAGAAACTTCTGGTATAAGTTTCACCGGATTAGAGAACACAAATTGGGATAAGAGAGGCCGGGGAATTCTTTACGAAGCCCTCAGCGCAGTAAAGAATTCCCCCGCCTCTCTCGCGCTACACCAACTAATTGAACGGTGTTGGTACACCTTTCGATGGAGAGCCATATGATTCAACCATTTACCATTCATGTTCCCGAAGAAGAACTAACAGACCTCCGGGAACGCCTGCAAAAAACCCGCTGGCCCGATGAGGTCGGTCAGGACTGGCAATATGGAACTGATCTCACGTATTTAAAGGACCTGTGCGATTACTGGGCGGACTCGTTTGATTGGCGAGCAGAGGAAGCTAAGCTCAACCGCTTTGACCATTTCAAAACAGAGATCGCGCCCAATCGTGACTTACACTTTATCCACGCGCGGTCATCCAATGCCAACGCGCTACCGCTGCTGATGAGTCACGGCTGGCCTGGCTCCTGTGCCGAATTTTTGGATATCATTCCGATGCTCACAGAACCACAGAATCATGGCGGCGATCCTGCCGATGCCTTTCACGTGATCTGCCCCTCTATTCCAGGCTACGGTTTTTCCGATGCCGCGGCATCGCCAGGGTTCGATCAGAAGCAAATTGCGCTCGGGCATATCAAACTCATGGAGCTACTCGGATACGAAAAATATGTGGTCCAGGGTGGCGACTGGGGTTCAGCCATTAGCAGCTGGACAGCTCGACTTGCACCAGAGAGGGTCCTGGCTTTGCATTTGACCCTGGTATTCGCCGGTGCACCCAAGGACAAAGCTGACCCATTTGACGGCGTCACAGACAAAGAGAAAGCCACGCTCAATGCCTGCAAGCTGCATATGACCGATGGCATGGGCTATCAGGAGATTCAAGGTACAAAACCCCAGACGCTTGGTTATGCTTTGAATGACTCACCGGCAGGTCTCGCGGGCTGGATTGTCGAGAAGTTCCATCGTTGGACCCAACATGATGGAAATCTCGAGCGGGTGGTACATCGAGACAAATTGCTCACCAATATTATGATCTACTGGGTCACTCAAACGATCACTTCCTCCGCCCGGCTTTATTTCGAATCTGCCCATGAGCAAAATAATCTGTTTGAACATGGTAGAATCGATACCCCAACGGGTTGTGCGATGTTCCCAGGTGAACTCTACCAGCCACCAAGGGTCTGGGCTGAAGCGTTATACAATATTGAACATTGGACCATCCAGCCAAGGGGCGGACATTTTGCCGCATTGGAACAACCAGGCCTCCTCGCCGAGGACTTGAGACACTTTTTTAGAAGATTCAGATAGATGCACAAAGTATTTATAGACGGTCAGTCGGGCACCACGGGACTCCAAATTCAGGATCGACTCAGTCGTCGCGATGACATTGAGTTGCTCGAAATCGAGCCGTCTCAACGCAAGAACCCTGAGGCTAAACGCGCCATTCTGAACGAAGCTGACGTGACTATTCTGTGCCTGCCTGACGATGCTGCGCGAGAGACAGTGGCTCTGGCCGCCGAGTCCAGTTGCAGAATCCTCGATGCCAGCACGGCTCACCGGGTTGCAGCAGGCTGGGTGTACGGCTTACCAGAACTCCAAGCTGGACAGCGTCAAGCCATTCAAGGGGCAGAGCGAGTTTCCAACCCCGGTTGTTACCCGACCGGCTTCTTACTCGCGATTCAACCTCTGGTCAACGCAGATATTGTGGCAAAAGGCGCACAACTGAGTATCAATGCTGTTTCGGGTTATTCAGGTGGCGGCAAGAGCATGATTGAACGTTATGAAGCCAGAAGCAGACATGGCGAACCCTGGTGGGTCAGGCCCTATGCCCTGTCATTTGGGCACAAGCACGTTCCTGAAATGCAGCGATTTGCTGGTCTTAGCCAGGCACCACTATTTACACCATCTGTGGGTCACTACTTGCAAGGCATGCTAGTGAGCGTGCCGCTTGCCGCCAATCATCTCACGGGCAAGCACCTCACGGGCAAGAGCAAGGCTGATGCCGTTTATGATGCCTTAGCTGGCTACTACGCAAATGAAGCTTGCGTCACCGTACATCCCGCCAATGGGCCGGATGATGTCGATGATGGCTTTCTCGATCCACAAATGAACAACGATACCAACCGTAATGACATTTACGTTTTTGGCAACAAAGAGCACCTACAAGTGATTTCCATTTTGGATAATCTCGGTAAAGGTGCTGCCGGCGCCGCCGTACAAAATCTCAATTTAATGCTGGGCGACAATGAGCTCAGTTCACTCACACTCTGATTCCGGAGCAGCCTTGTGACCTACGCTGATTTTTCAACCGTCGAACTGGAAAACCTGAGTTCCGAGCTGGCCGATATCTACGAAGGCTACCGTGCAGCCAGACTTAACCTCGATCTAACGCGCGGCAAACCCGCTGCAGATCAGCTTGACCTATCGAATGCGTTAGACGGTATCTTGAATGGATTCTACCTGCTTCAGGATGGTACCGATGTTCGCAACTACGGCGGCTTGTTAGGTATACCAGAGGCACGTCAGTTAGGCGCTGAAATGCTCGACAGCACCGCAGAGCACATCATGGTAGGCGGCAACAGCTCATTGAATCTGATGCACACCTATGTCGATTTTATGATGCAAACCGCATGGCGAACAGAAACAGAAGAGACAGGTCTCAACATAAAATTTATTTGTCCAGTCCCTGGCTACGATCGCCATTTCACTATTTGCGAACAATTTGGCATTGAAATGCTCACGGTCAGTATGTCCGAGACCGGTCCGGATATGGACGAGATTGAGCGCCTCGTCACCGACGACGCGATGATCAAAGGCATCTGGTGTGTACCCAAGTATTCTAATCCCAGCGGTGAAACCTATTCCGCCGACACAGTGCGCCGCTTTTCTAAACTGGCACACAAGGCCGGCAAAAACTTTCGCATTATGTGGGATAACGCTTATACGGTTCATCATCTTGCCGATCAACATGATGAATTACTAAATCTCATGTCTGAAGCCGAGCAACATAAGACCGAAAATGCCGTCGCACTTTTCGGATCCACATCAAAAGTAACCTTCGCTGGGGCAGGTATTTCGTTTATTGGCTTATCAAAAACTAACCTATCTGCCTTTGAAGGGTATATGGCCACATCCACTATCGGATTCGATAAGGTGAACCAGTTGCGACACGTACGCTTTCTCGGAGATGCAAAGGGGATTGCGGCCCATATGGAGAAGCATCGCGAGCTGATTGAACCCAAATTTCAAACGGTGCTGGTGGCGCTCGAATCAGAACTAGGCGGTACCGGCGTCGCTGAATGGTCGAAACCCAGGGGTGGATACTTTATTTCACTGAATACACAGCCTGGACTCGCCCTGAAAATCGTCCAATTGGCGGGAGAAATTGGTGTTAAGCTCACTCCCGCTGGTGCAACCTTCCCTTTAGGTCATGATCCAAAGGACGAAAACATCCGAATTGCGCCTACCTACCCTACGACATCCAGCTTAAAACAAGCCGTCGAGGTTCTTATCACATGCATCAAGCTCGCCAGTGTTCGGCAGTTGCTTGGCATAGACAACGAGTAATAACACTAGATGAAGTTTCTCAAAAATATCTTTGGGTCTGCAGATCAGAGCGAATCTACAAAACTGAACGAATCGAAAGACCCGAAAGAACTGAAAAAGCAGCCAGAAAAGAACAAAGAAAACAAACAGACAAGCAAGCGAGCACCGAAACCGGTACTTGCTGAAAAACCGAGCAAGCCGCGCATAAAAGCCGGCGGTGACTTTGCCAAACTCGAGCTACCCGAAGCGCTTGATAACGCGATCGGTGAATTAGGCTTTAGTAACTGCACACCGGTGCAAAAAGAAGTGCTCCCGCACTCTCTAGACGGCAAGGATATTATTGCTCAAGCTCAGACAGGCACTGGCAAAACAGCCGCCTTCTTAATCTCAGTCATCACGTACCACCTGGAAAACCCAGAAGTCAAAAAACGCCCTGCTGGCACCCCGTTCGCTTTGGTTATTGCACCGACCAGAGAATTGGTCATGCAAATTACTCAGGATGCCGTCGATCTCTCTTGTTTTTGCGACTTCACATCCATTGCGGTTGTCGGCGGTATGGATTACGAGAAGCAGAAAACTCAACTTAAGAAACCGATTGACCTGGTGGTCGCAACGCCCGGTCGCTTACTGGACTTTATGCGCCAGGGCGTAATCGATTTATCCCAAATTGAAACGCTGGTGATTGATGAGGCCGACCGAATGCTCAGCATGGGGTTTATTCCTGATGTGAAAGATATTATTCGTCGCACCCCTAAGAAGGAGAATCGCCAAACACAACTATTTAGCGCCACATTTAGTGAAGATATCAAACGTTTAGCGGCGAGCTGGACACTAGACCCAGTACGAGTTGATATCGAACCCGAGAAGATCGCCGTTGATAGTGTTACCCAGCAGGTGTATCTAACCGCCGCTGATCAAAAAATTACTGTGCTCTATAACCTCCTGCAGCAGCCGGATGTTGGCAAGGTCATGGTCTTTGTGAATCGCCGTGATGAAACTCGTGAGGTTGAGAGCCAGATGCACCGTTACGGTGTGGATTGCGGCCTACTCACCGGCGAAGTGCCGCAGAAAAAGCGCATCCAAACACTGGATCGATTCAAGAGTGGTGAAGTACCCGTGCTGATTGCAACAGATGTGGCAGGCCGAGGCATTCACGTCGACGACGTGACTCACGTGGTGAACTACAACCTGCCAGAGGATCCTGAGGATTACATTCATCGAATCGGCAGAACGGGTCGTGCCGGCGCAACGGGTATATCAATCAGCCTGGCCTGCGAAGACGACGCCTTTATGCTACCCAATATCGAAACATTACTTGGGGTTCCGATGATTTGTGAACAAACACCTGAGATATTATTAGAGCCTCTGCCGGCACCCAGTCGGAGTGCAAGAGAAAAAGCCCCGAAACCAAAACCCCGGGACAAGCGCCGTGGTCGATAAGCGCCATCCGTTACTCTCCGCCGAGGAAATTGCAGGGTTAGAAGAGACTCGGGTTGTGCACCAACACAACAGCAATGCGATTCGACAGACACGGTCACTAACAGATTTGCTGGGCCTTGAAGATATCGGCGTGCATATGGTTCGCATTGAATCTGGCCACGACTCCACAACGTTTCACACCCACCATTTCGATGAGGAATTCCTCTATATTATTTCGGGGCGCGGTATCGCTCGTATTGGCGATAGCGAGCAGGAAGTTGGCCCCGGTGATTTTATGGCGTTCGGTAAACACTCCGAGCCCCATTGCTTGAACAACCCATTCGAAGCAGACCTGGTCTACCTAATGGGAGGAAATCGAAACGAAGTAGATGTATGCGACTATCCAGAACTGAACAGACGCCAGTACCGTCTCAACGGTCGCCGAGAATATGTGGATATGGCGCATCTGAAGTTTGTACCGCTTAGATAAGCAGGTCTTAACCAAGCATGGCTCAAATAAGCGCCTTGTTGTCAGTTGCATCTGGCTGACGTTACTGCGTTTAGTCGCTCCATCGACATCGTGACGCGCCTAGAAGGCTATCCTGAAGTCACGCGCAAGGATCGTACTTATATTCTGGCGAACCAACCGCGTCTCTATCCAGAAGACAGCATTCATACCAATAAGGGTTCCCGCCTGGTCATTACCATGAACACCAGCCAACCCAGGTTCGAAATGAGAACACCCCTGGCGGTAATCGGTGTTCGAAGCACTGACTTCTGGAGCGGTTATTTGTTTGGGGACAATACACTTGACGTCGCGATGGTGCTCGGCAAAGGCATCTGCGTTGAAAACGCGCGGGATTCTGTCGATTTCATCACCGATGGTTGGGGAACGACCGTGACCTGGAATTCAGCACCACAACCCCAAAGATCTGGTCCAGCCTAAAGATCAATCGGGCACTGACCGAAAACAACCTGTATGCTCTCGTGTACTAGGTCTCAATAGGCCTTATGTCAGCCATTACCTAGTGCACCTTTTCCTGCATTAATTTAAATAGAGGTCAATCTGCATAGCATGATCAAGAACCTAACTATTTTGGCACTCCTAACAATGAACAGCGTATTTGGCTGGGCCCTCTATCAGGCGATGCAAACGACTGCAGGCGTCGAGGTTACACCACCCCCACCCGCTGCAATAACCGTAACCAGAAAAGCCTTGCCCGAACCAACACCATCCGCCGAACCAGACCAATCGATACAATTGGTATCGACTGAGAGCGGTGACTACGAATCTCTAGCCGATCAACTTCGCGCTGCGGGCTATGAAGAATCGTTGCTACGTCAGATTTTACTCGCCACAATCAATCGCGACCACTTACTGGCGGAAGCCAACCAATTCAAAACCCCCTATTGGCAGGCAGTCGACAAAGACCCTCAAGCTAAATTGACCGCTCGGTTGGTATGGGAAGCCGATCGCCGCCAACAATTACTGGCCCTGTTTGGTTCTGAGATTGCCAGCGATCCACTGTTCGAAGAAATTTTTAAACCTTTGAATGACACCTTGTCGTTTCTCAATTCCGACAAACAGATCAAACTTTATGAACTGCAACGAGGAGACGAAGCGAATACCCAGAGCCTCTTTGCCGGTGGCTACACCCGGGAGAGTCGCGAGGATTTTAAGTCCCAGCAACAAAAGTTGCAACGTCAGATCGCCGAACTGTTAGGGACTAACGATACATTTGAGTACCACCTTCGAGAGTCGCGCATGGCAGACAGAATCCGCAAGGGGCTAGGTGATTTTGACTATTCTGAACAAGAATTTCGCGAAATCTTTGCTATAAGGCAGGAGAATGAAGGCGTCGAGTTCGGCCGGTTTTCAAATCGTGCAGATTTTCGGGAACAGCGTGAACAAAGCGAAACGAGAATTCGCGACTATCTTGGCACTGATCGCTACGAAGACTTTGCCCGCAGCCAGGACCCTGCGTATCGCTCGCTGCAGTCAATTGGCGAACGCTACGGTAACTCAACGGCAGAAATTGATCAGGTTTACACCATTGCTCAGGAAGCCGCGAGCCAAATCTATGAACTTTGGGGCCGCAACACACTGAACAAGGAAGAGCGCCAACAGGGCATGAGCGAAATTCGTGACGAATCATATAGCGAGATTCAACGCATCGCGGGCAAAGACACCGCCGAGTCCGTCAGGGAGAATTCAAAGCGTCTAGGCTTTGGTCGCAGAATCGCACCCAGCGGCTAATCTTGTTCAGAATATTGATCTCAACATTGATCTCAACATTGATCTCAACATTGATCTCAACATTGTTCCGAAGATCAATCACGAGATTGATTCAGCGTTTCAGTTCGCGCACACTGACCCTTCAATTCCCATGATCGTAATGAAGGCAAGTATGCAAACCATCAAGATCGATCAACCGATCAATATCCTCGGTGAGACGCTAGAACCATGCAGCACAGAGCCTATGACAGGATTTCTTCGCGACGGCTGCTGTAACACTTGTGAAGAAGACATTGGCTCACATACGGTTTGTGTTGAAGTCACGACAGAGTTTCTCGAATACTCAAGATTTGCTGGCAATGATCTATCAACCCCTCACCCTGAATTTGGATTCCCCGGACTCAAGCCCGGTGACCGCTGGTGCCTCTGTGCAGCACGATGGCTCGATGCTTTTGAAAATAGCAGAGCCCCGAAGGTGTTCTTAAAGAACACCCATATCAAAGCATTGGATATTATACCCAGGGAACATCTGGAAGCCTTTGCCGTCACGGTGAACTAATCATGAACGACAGACTTCTACGCAAGAAAGTGATGGTCACTCAGTGCGATGACTATATGGGCCCTGCGATCACCAAATTATTTACAGCAGAAGGCGCGAACGTAACATCGATACCAGGCTTCGTGCCAGGCGACCAGTCTGTCAGCGACTACGCGCTAGAACATGACGATATCGATATACTCATTGCGAATCTGGCCTACGATCCAACCAGTTCATCAGCAGCAAATATTACCGACGAGGGCTGGCAGAAGCTGTTTGATGTGATGGTTCATCCATTGATGAGCTTAATCCGTCACTTTGGACCGAAAATGGCTGCCCGGGGCCACGGCAAAATAGTTGCCATTACCAGCGCGGCGCCTCTCCGCGGTATTGCAGGATCGTCAGCTTATTGTGCAGCTCGCGGTGCACAGAATGCCTTTATTAAAGCCACCGGAATCGAATACGCAAAGCATAATGTACAAATCAACGCTGTAGCACAGAACTACGTAAGCAACCCTGCTTACTTTCCCGATGAGCTGGTGGCAAGCGAACGGTTCCAGAAACACTTGCAGCGCAATGTGCCAATAGGCCGGGTAGCAAAATCCGAGGAGTCTGCCGAACTCGCCCTCTTTCTGGCGTCAGATAAAAGTGACTTTATTGTTGGCCAGGTCATGCCATTCTCGGGCGGTTGGGCGATCAATAGTTAACGATGGAAAAGAAGGTACATGTTTGGCATTTAGAAATTACCGACCCTGGCGCCGTCGACCCACCACTTTCAGATAAACCCTACGAGTTGCGCCGCGCAGGCCGGAGTCTGCCCGAACTGAATCGAATGCTCTACCTGGCGGTTGGTGCAGATTGGCTCTGGTACGAGCGGCTCAAATGGAGCTATCGCGAATGGCAGTCGTTTCTCGACCGCTCCAATATCGAAACCTGGATCGCCTTCGACGGGGCGACACCGATCGGCTATTTCGAGTTAGAAACGCAGACCCATGGTGCTGCTGAGATATGTTATTTCGGTCTGCTGCCCGAATTTATTGGCCAAGGTTTTGGCGGGCATTTATTGCGCGATGCGATTGATAAAGCCTGGCAACTGGGCGGCAAACGAGTGTGGTTACACACCTGCACACTCGATCACCCTAGTGCCTTAACAAACTATCAAGCACGGGGATTTAGCGTGTTTAAAGAAGAAGACATCGTCACCAACCTGCCAGACGAACCCATTCAACCCTGGTCTGGAGCGAACAAGACCAGCTACCAATAGTCTACTTACCGATAGACAAGCTTAAAAGGACGGCGCTCCGTATGTCATCTCTCATTTGTTGGAACTGCGGTCATGACCTCTCGGATGAACCCTTACCCATTAGCCGACACGCAACCTGTGATAAGTGCGCGGAGGTGTTGCATTGCTGTCGCTTCTGCGATCACTTCAAGCCAGGCCAACCTGGTGACTGTGAGAACGAACTCGCTGACCCACCCAACGAAAAAGCCAGCGCAAACTTCTGCGAATTCTTCAAACCTAATGCAACTGCATTCGGAGGTGCCATTGAAACGCACGATCAGACCAGAGCAAAGTTGGACAGTTTGTTCGGTGATGAATCAAACAGCATTGAGGAAAAAGGTAATCCACTGGATGACCTGTTCAGTGACTAGTGCTGAACGACTATAGCTCCTGGTTCATCCTACTCACTCATCCGTGTGCGACGAGACTGAAGTCTCCCATTAACCCGCAGAACCACTTAGAATAGTGCCCATGAAGCACCTCCATATTACCGGGTGTCGCCGCAGCGGCACGACACTACTATTTGAAATGATTGCGACCTGTTTTCGCCATGATGACCACTGCGAACACGAGCAATCCATTTTTGTACCCGTCGACACTGACGGCAATGCGCTATACCTCAGCAAGAAGCCTTCCGACATCACGCACATTGACGAAATATTCCGAGCGGACCCCAACCTCTACCTGATCTATGTACGCCGAGACCCAAGGGCAGTGATCACCAGCATCCATCCCACCCGGTCTGATATCTATTATGCGAGCTTTGAACGCTGGTTACGCTACGAGCGGGCTGTGGCTCCGCTCGCACAACACCCGAGGTTTCATCTGATCGCTTACGAACAGCTGGTTTCAGAACCCGATATTGTTCAGGCTGACCTCGCCACTAAATTCCCCTTTCTTGAATCCCTACACCTATTTTCAAAATTTCATGAATACGCTCAATCATCTGAGAAGGCTCAGATATCACTCAAAGGCCTACGCCCAATCAGCCAAGACGGCATCAATGCATGGCAGGGGCACTTGCCGCGGATTCGATTTCAACTAGATCGCTACCCAGAGCTAAAACAGGTGGTACGCAAATACGGATATGAATCCAAAGACGATTGGCTTCTGCAGTTACAGGATATTCTGCCAAAGACTCAAGAATACGGTGAAAAAACACCTGGCTGGCTAAAACAAAAAGAGACCAACTTACGATTCAAACTTAAAACAAAGGCCTATTTGAAACGGCGTCAGTAGGCCTGTGCCGGCAGCCATGTGACGATCGCGGGCAAAAGAAAAATCAAAACCAGACCCACTAATTGCAGCAAAATAAAAGGTACTACACCCCTATAGATCATTGCGACCGAGATTTCCGGGGGTGCGACGCCCTTCAGATAAAAAATAGCAAAGCCGACCGGTGGCGTTAGAAAAGAGGTTTGCAAGCAGACAGCAAATAACACCGTAAACCAGACCAGATCAAAACCAAGATGCATCACCACAGGACTGACAAGCGGCAGGACAATCAACGTAATCTCGATCCAATCCAGAAAAAAGCCTAACAAAAACGTGAAAAACAAAATAGCGACCAGGATACCGGTTGGACCAAAGGGTAAGCCCTTCAACAACCCCTCTATCAACTCATCACCGCCCAGGCCTCGGAGTACCAGCGAATAAGCGGTAGCCCCTAAAAAGATCGCGAAGATGTAGGCCGTCGTGCGAGTCGTCTCATATAACACCTCTTGAAGGACTGGCAGATTCAACTGACGGTTCATCCATGCCAACAACAACGCACCAAAGGCGCCAACACCAGCCGCTTCGGTCGGCGTGGCAATGCCAAAAAATATTGAACCGAGCACCGCAAGGATCAAACCTGCGGGCGCCAATATCGAAATGAACACATTCAATATCAACAGACCCGTCACCGGCTCTCTATTGACTGGCACAGGTGCTGCCTCAGGGTTCAAGTAGGCATAACCGAGGATATAGATCACAAACAGGCTACCGAGTATCAAGCCCGGAAACAAAGCACCAAGAAACAAATCGCCTACCGGCATGGCAAGACGATCTGCCATTAATACCAACATGATACTAGGTGGAATCAAAATACCCAGAGTACCTACGGCGCAAACAGTGCCAACGGCCAGTTCCGGCTTATAATTTTGCTCCAACATTTGCGGCAAACCTAAGAGTGCCAACAACACCACCGATGCTCCGATAATGCCGGTGGTCGCTGCCAATAAGACCCCTATCAGAGCGACCGTAACGGCCATACCACCGCGTACCGCGCCAAACAGCTTGACGAAATTCGTCATCAGACGTTGTGCCACACCAGACTTGTCGAGCATTAAACCCATAAAGATGAACATTGGCAGCGCCACCAGCACCCAGTTGTTCATGACATCCCACATTCGCTCGACGGCTATAGAACTGTAATCCCAGGACATCGCGATGGGAAAATCAAAATCAACGCGAAGCAGAATACCTAGCGCAGTAAACAGAACCGCAAGGCCACCGAGCACCCACGCCACTGGAAATCCAGTAAAGATTAGACCGATAAATGCCAGAAACATCAGAATCGACAGAATGTCTCCGATAATCATGCGTCTTCACCGAACAAAAAGGTCCAAACGCGTGATAGCCTTGCCAAACTGGACAGCAGCATCAATCCGAAGCCTATTAGCAAAAAACTTTTGATCGCCCACCGGTAAGGTAGTCCACCTGGTGCTTCTGAGACTTCACTGTTCACAAACGAATAGTGAACAAACGGCAGTGAATAGAAAATTACCAGGGTCAGAAATGGCAGTAGTAATAACAGGATTCCATAGAACTCTACCCAGGCTTGATGCCTCGGTTTAAGACGTGCTCGCACCACATCCACTCGGACATGCGCATCTTTTACATTGGCGTAAGAAAGCCCCAACAGAAATCCTATAGCGTATAGGTGCCACTGAATTTCCTCAAACTCGATACGGCCCTCGCCAAAGATATATCGCATCACGACATTGAGTACGATGACGGCCAACAGTAGTAACCACAACCAGGAGACCCATTGACCCAATTGGGTTAGTCGATGATCGACCCTACGAGAGAAGGCAGTGTGCGGCCAATCCACCGCTAAAAATCCCGGCGCAAGTAGGCATTGCGTTTCCAGTATTGGTACTGCGCTTGAAAGCGTTTTTGTGAGAGCCAAATTCGTTCAAAATCTTCATCCCGTGCAGCTTCTTCCGCCAGCACCTGCTCTGTGACGGTTCTTAGTTCCTGTAAAATAGCGTCCGGGAATTTCACCGTGGTGACACCTTTTTCCGCAAAGCCTTGCATGACCGCACCCTGGATTGCCTCGCCACGGGACAGATTGCGTATCACCCCAGCAGTACAAGTTGTGTTGATCAACTCCTGGTCTGCAGAAGACAAGGATTCCCACACTGGCTTATTCACCACCAGATGTGCAGCGGTAAAAGTCTGATGCCAGCCGGGAAAATAGTTGTACTTGGCGACTCGATCAAACCCCAACATCTGATCTACCGCCGGCATGGAATATTCTGTTGCATCGATTGCACCTTTTTCCAATGCCTGAAAAATCTCACCGCCAGGAATAAGGGTTACCGATGCACCTAACTTTTGCAGTACCTTTCCTCCGAGCCCGGCAAAGCGGATTTTTAAACCCCGCAAATCTTCGAGCGTTTCAATCCGCTTATTGAACCAGCCTGCCGTTTCCGGACCAATAATGCCGCACAACACCGGGTGAATGTTATGCGGTGCATACAATTGTTCGGTTAAAAGTTTACCCTCGTCCTCAAAATACCAGGCCGTAAATTCCCAGGGCTCCATGCCAAAAGGCACGGCAGAGAGTAGCGGTGTCGCTGCAATTTTACCCTGGTCATAACCAAGCCAGGTGTAACCAGCCTCCACTTTTCCGTCCCGCACACTCTCCGTAATACTAAACGCCGGCATCAACATACCAGGCTCGAATACCTGCAGTTTGATTCGATTATTGGTAGAGCGTAATAGAGAGTCGGAGACAAATAAAATATTGTCTCCCAGAGCGGGTAGGTTCGTACCAAAAGCAACGGGCACGCGCCAATTAACGTTTTGAGAGGCCGCATCGCCATCTTGATTTGTCTGACCGGAATTGCTGTTCTCGGCATGGCGCAGAGAGGCAGCGCCCAGGCCGCCCACCAGAAAGGCAACGACAATAGCAAAACCGGCAGATCGATTGCTCCAGGGGTTTTTGGTTGCCATACTTCCCTCTTTTTTATCCCATCATACCGCCTTAGGTTGCTGGCACAAACCTTCATGCAGCACTGCTATAATACCCGCTTCAACCGACAAAGAATGCCTAATTGACTCCTGACTGGTTTAACCACGCACTGGCACAAGTGCCTCAGCACCACACGCTCAATGTGTTGGATGCCGTGATCCATTATCAAACATGGAATGTCGCCGCTAACCAAGAAAAAGACCCCAAAAAACCGGGTCTACTATTTGTACATGGCCATGCTGCGCACGCCCATTGGTGGGATTTTATCGCACCTGCGTTTTCCCAACAGTACCATGTAGGGGCACTGGACATGAGCGGTAACGGCGACAGCGCTCACCGTGACCAGTATCGGGCTAGCCAGTTTGCCGCAGAGATTGTTGCCGTGGCCAATAAACTGGGACCGAACACAATTCTGGTGGCCCATAGCTTTGGGGGATCAATGGCCAGAATTGCCGCTTATCTACATCCAGACGAATTTCAGTCATTGGTTTTAGTGGATTCTGTGTTGAGCCGAACACGCAGACAAACCACGGAGCCTACAACCGTGGGAGCACCACGCGTTCGCTATTATCCCAGTTTGAAAGAAGCTCAGCGTCGCTTTCGATTGAGACCACCACAACCTCGTCCCGCCGCCTACATTCAGGATCATCTCGCCAGGTATTCAGTTCACGAAACGCCGGGTGGGTTTCGATTCAAGCTAGATCCACAGGTGTTCGAAAAGTTTTGGCCGGACGAAATCGAATACCCCGATGCCATCACGATGATTCAAACTCTGCAGATACCGACCGCCTACATCTACGGCGAGCTAAGCGGTTTTTGTCCACCTGAAGTTTTAAAGGATTTAGTCTCGTTGTTTCCAGCAGACAAATTAGAGATGGTCGCCGCTGCATACCATCACGTATTTCTGGATCAACCGGAAGCATTTGTCGAAATACTGCACAAATTATTAATTCGGCTTCAAGCAGAAGGCTGATCGCCATCGATAGTGATGCGCTGCATCTTACGATGCTGTGGCCAGTAATCATTGACTGGTTTGTGCTGAGTAATTCTATTGTCCCAAAAAGCGATGGAGTCTACCTGCCAACGGAAGCGGCAGGTAAATTCCGGCGTCGTCATGTGTTGGTAGAGAAAATCCAATAACGCCCGACTCTCTTTATCTTTCATACCTTTGATGGCCACGGTAAACAGTGGGTTTACATAGAGACTGCGCTTGCCCGATTCTGGATGGATGCGCACCACGGGATGCTCCACTGGCGGGTTATCTCGAACCATATCAGCCAGTCGTTCACGGCCACCAGGCTCTGCGAGACTTTCCTTAAAGCCGTAGGAGAAATCATGAACGGCAGTGAGCCCAGAAAGTAAAGACTGCATCTGGTTCGACAAGCCGTCGAAAGCCGCAGACATTGAAGCAAACAAAGTATCACCGCCCTTCGACGGTACGACGACAGCATGCAGAATCGAGCCCATGGGGGGCGATCGGCGAAAAGTCATATCCGTGTGCCAGACCTCAATCTTAGAGGGGCGGGCCTCGTCATTTTCAAGAATGGTGATCTGAGGGAAGCCCTCAACATGATCGTAGGCCTCATGGTGCTGAGGGGGACCAAAATGATGGGCCAGCGCCGCGTGGTGTTCTGGTGCAAGCGGCTGGTCACGAAAAAACAGCACCTCAAATTCCAGCAGTGCTGCCCGTATATCAGCCAGATCCGATGCAACAAGGGGTTGGCAAAGATCGACGCCATGGACCATTGCCCCAAAAAAGCCTGAATAGGCCTCTACCCGCATCGCGATCGACGCACCTTGCTAGCCAGCACTATCTACCCCCTGCCTAAGCTGCCTAACTAGCACTATCCAACTGGGTGATGATCAGGGCGATCTGGTCTTCCAGCTCTGCTATCAGTTCTTTGGTTTTGTGGACCGACAATGCAACCGTTCGGCCCTCACCAAGACGGGCAAGGCCATTTTGGAGTTGTTTGGCCGTTGCTTTAGCTTCGTCTAGCTGACTCATAAATTATCCTGTGTAAGATCATTGAACCGCCGAGAATGATACTGCATTTGGCCATGTGCTTCATTACTGAAATTCGTCCTATAATCGCACCTACCGAGGACTAGACCGAACACCCATGAATGAACAGATGAAGCACCAACTGAATGCCAAATACGAAGATGCACAGCTTCGAGTCACCTTTTCTCAGACTGCAGAGGCCAGCCTCTTTATCAATGGTATCCAGCGAGATACGGCCAGTAGCGACGCAACTGAAATCACCCTAAAGCTAGGCTCACCCGTACAAACGGGCTATGAACAACATGAATTTATCGAAGTACTCATTCACTACACTGAGGCAAGCATAAGCGCACGTATTTTATCTGGTACACAGCTGATAGCGCAGCAGGACATCAGCCTCTAGCAGCAGTTTGCTTTGACCCGTCCTGCCGTCATAATAAAGGCAGTTTAGACCCGCACCTATCACTGAAGAGTGTTGACCGAGGACGCCATGAACCCTAGTTCCAATCAAAGCAGCTCTCAAGCTCGCCTGGATACAACGACCGGCGCCTTCGAACCGAAAGAAGTGGACTGGCGGATATGGCTTGGGGTTATCGTTACTGGCGTCTGGCTACTGGTGTTGGCTCTCTATATTTCCAATGCTGTCGGTTGGTTTAATTTAGGCAAGGTCCCCATCGATACACTCGGTAGCTTTCTTGAAGGCTCGTTTGCCCCGCTGGCTTTTCTCTGGTTCGTCTTGGCTTACTACTCCCAACAGAGAGAGCTAGCACAAAATACTGAAGCGCTACGCATGCAGTCTCTTGAAATGCAGCGCTCGGTTGAGCAAGCGTCAATTCAAGCCACGGCTATTTCAGGATCCGAAATGCATGCGCGCCGCGAAGCCTTTCTACGCACCAATGACATAGTCAGAAACCAACTCGGCAATATTCTCGGCTTTCTCGTTATGTCCAGCCAGGGTGCCGGTACCGGTGGTAACGTCCCTTCAGAACGTATTTCGGAGCTCTGGAATAAGAACGATTCAGAAGCATTCTCTCGTCAATTACTAGAGCTGTCCTTTCTTCATGGCACTCGCTATGCATACAAATTGTTTTGGGGGACCGAGGTCAGAACCCGGCATTCCACAAACTTTGTCTTCAGCTTTGATCGCCTGCTAGACGCGGCGGATGCCTGCGATAGCAATGGCATGATACGTGACGCAGTGGCCGGAAGTACTCATGGCTACGTATACAAACGAATGATGCTGTGTCGGGATAATCCACCAGCAGGCATCACCTTCGGTGTATTCGACTTTGATCCCGACTCGATGGAGTCAGACGAACCCAACGCCTAAATCAATGTCTGGAGGTACAATGAAACAATCACTCTTTATGCTGATCGCGTTCGCAAGCTTTTACGCAACGGCTGCCGACGACCGTTGGGCAAAAATTGAGATCAAAGTGATTCCTGTCACGGCTGGCATCTATATGCTCACTGGCGCTGGAGGCAATATCGGCGTGTCCTATGGATCTGATGGGATGCTGCTGATCGACGATCAGTTTGAGCCGCTCGCACCGAAAATTAAAGCTACGCTCAAAACGATTGGCGACGAGGCACCCACTTTTTTGCTTAACACTCATTATCACGGTGACCACACGGGCGGGAATGTTCAATTCGGTGAGGACAGCATCATTATGGCGCATCACAACGTGCGCATTCGGCTCGTCAATGGTGACACCCAGGGCAACTTTTCCAGACACGCACTCCCCGTTATTACTTACGAGAATAATGTCAGTATTCACTTCAATGACGAAAAAATCGACTTAATTCACGCGCCGAGCGGTCATACTGACGGCGACACGATGGTGCACTTCAACAAATCCAATGTGGTCCACATGGGTGACAATTTTTTCAATCATCGTTTCCCCTATGTCGACATGGATGCTGGAGGTTCAGTCAATGGACTGATCAGAGCCATCGAGGATATGTTGGCTATAATGGACGATGACACGCAGGTGATCTCAGGCCATGGTGACCTTGGTAACAAAGCCGATCTAGAGCAACACCTGGCTATGCTGAAGCAAACCAGCGGCGCTGTGCGTCAGTGGGTTGCAGACGGCAAAACTGAAAGCGATATTCTCAGCAACGGACTCGATAGAAAGTGGCATGGCTGGGGCGATCATTTCATTACTGAAGCACTTTGGTTGAAGACACTGTACGCATCTTACAAATAGGAGCAACTGATGGATCCCATTGCTAGTATAAAAGCGGATCGCACCGAGGCTAGAAAAGTTCAGGACCCAAACGCTGATACGTGTTTTCTTGCCCTCGCGTCAGCGGCTGGCGCCGCGTCGGTGCGCACACTCGTACTCAGAGATATTACAGACAGAGCGTTTCTTTTATTCATCAATAGCACCAGCCCGAAGTGGCATTTGCTCATAGACGGTGCGAACTACGAACTACTCCTGTGGTATCCCAGCCAGCAAAAGCAGTACCGTGTGCAGGGCACGACGAGCATGCTAGAGTCTGAAGAAGTGAAGTCCAATTGGTTTCGCCGACCACGGGGTTCGAAGCAGCTGGACTACGTCTACAAAGAATTTGCACCACAGAGCAGCGAGATACCGAGCCGCGAGGTACTGGTCGACGAGATCGCCCGCATCAAGCAGGCGTACAAACCTGACGATATGCTGCCGCCCGATGAAGCAACAGGTGTTGAATTGACCGCAAATCGGATCGAGGTGCTAGACCTCAACCGAGAAGACCGCATCCATGATCGGCGATTGTTTACTCACAATGGTAATGACTGGGAACAGCGGTTTTTGATTCCCTAGTCTCCTTCATGGCCCCTTTCATAACAGTAGGCCGCTCGACTCTTTTGCGCAGCTAAAATACGACCGCGGTGTCCAAAAAAAAAGCCCGAGCGAATTAAGCTCGGAGAGTCTTTGACACGCCGAATAGCATCAGCTAAATTCATTTCTGATTTACGCGTTTGCATCCTAACCAGGGGGGGTCGACGAACGTGCCGATGGATTCCCTGAACGTAAAAAGGAGGTGATCCCATCATATATCAGTCTATTAAGGGAGCCTTCGAGCTCAGTCTAACTCGTTAATTGAACCTGTTAGTCAAGTTCGGAGCTCGCTCCCTACGTTGACGAGGCCCCGACGATTCTTCGGAATCTGTCGGGGCTTTTTCGTTTCTGGCTAGAGGGTTTTCCCCCACTAAGGGCTTCTTTTTCGCTAAGGGCTTCTTTGTGGCTAAGGGCTTCTTTTTCGCTAAAGGCTTCTTTTACGCTAAAGGCTTCGCTGATTCTCAAACCGTGGGTTAATTCGGTACCCGCTTAATGCCTTGTAAGGTTTCAAAACAGGTATCGTTAGCGGTCCGCAGGAAGTCTTCCATAAAGGGTGAATCTCGCTGATCTTCTCGAATGGCTGCATATAGCGTAGCCCAAAGACCGCGCTCACCGAGGCTCTTCGCAACGACCGTATTCATAGGCTCGTATTCCGCCAGACTCCAGTTGGGCAAACTGGCAACACCACGACCGCTGGCCACTAGCTGAACCACCATCGCCGTTAACTCTGCGGTTCGAATTTCCTTTGGGTCGACATCGGCAGGATCCAAAAATCGAGTAAAAATATCCAATCGATCACGCTCAACGGGATACATAATGAGCACCTCCTCTGCAAGATCAGCCGGTTCGATAAAACTTCGCTGGGATAGTTTGTGTTGGGGATTAACAGCCAGCATCGCCTCATATCGAAATAGTGGCATATAAGCCACGCCGGGTAGGTCCACTGGGTCTGATGTAATCACTAGATCCAAATCTCCTCTAACAAGCGCTGGTAAGGGCGCGAAGTTAAACCCACCCGTAATATCTAATTCTACTTCTGGCCAATTGCCTCGGTACTTATCCATACAGGGCACGAGCCACTGAAAACAACTGTGACATTCAATACAAATGTGCAACCGCCCCGCTTCGCCTCCGGCCAGACGCGCAATATCGCGTTCGGTCAGTTTAAACATCGGCATGGCCTCATCGGCGAGATTCAACAAGCGCCGCCCCGCACTGGTAAATCGCGGCGGCTTGGTCTTGCGAATAAATAACGTACAGCCCAGACGATCTTCTAAGTCCTTTAGCTGATGCGAAAGCGCAGACTGGGTAAGAAACAAACGCTCTGCTGCTTCTACCAGACTGCCTGTATCGCGAAGGGCGACGAGAGTTTTTAGGTGTCGAAGTTCAATCAATACGGATCCTGGAATCAGACGCTATGAAAAGGTCTATTGTTGTTGGCGATTAAAACAAATTCCGCTCATCTTACCAGACTGTATGAAATAGCGCGCTCGTCAGCAAAAGAAAGCCGCTCGGACCTTGAAGTGCTTGACTCAGAGGACTGTCACGGGACAATAGGCGTAGAATAAAAATAAAGAAATGACGGAATCGCTATGTTTAATCCTACTTCAGTTGTCATTAGCGCGTTTCTTGACGAATTGATTGATCACTATGTTAATCAGTTCGGCGATGACAACGATGATATCCAGCGCATCATCATCAGCGCGCGCAACGCCTTAGAAATCATTGCCAACAGCGATGCGCCCTATCATGACGTGAACCACACAATTATGGTGACGATGGTCGGCACTGAAATCCTAAGAGGCAAGAACCTCGTTGAGGGCTCTGTTTCTTCGAGCGACTGGGTGCACTTTGTGATTTCATTGCTGAACCACGATATCGGTTACGTACGGGGGATTTGCAAGTCGGACAGAAGTGGCCGCTATGCAATCAACACCGATGAGACCATTGCACCGCCTGCGGGCGCTACCGATGCATTTTTAACCCCCTATCACGTGGATCGCGCCAAATTGCATATCGCAGAACGATTTAGCAGTGACGATTACCTGGACGTCGATGTTATTTGCGCCAACATCGAACGTACCCGTTTTCCCGTTCCTAGCGAGGAAGACCACCAGGCCAGCGACGACAATCCGGGATTACTTCGGGCTGCTGATTTAATCGGGCAGTTGGCAGACCCGCAATATATGCGAAAAATTTCCGCTCTCTATCAGGAGTTTCGCGAGACCGGACAGGCAGCCAAAATGGGCTATACCACGGCTGCTGACTTACGGGCAGGTTATCCCAGGTTTTTCTGGAACGTGGTCGCGCCCTTTATCGGTGACGGTGTTCGATACCTGCGTCGCACCCAGGAAGGTCAGGTTTGGGTGGCTAACCTTTACGCCAACGTCTTTGCCGAAGAGCACGATGCGCCCTCTTATGGACCAGAGCGCCGCCTCGCCGGTGAGCGACGAGACGCTGAAAATCTCTTCACGGCCCGCGAAACGACCAACAATGACCAGCGCCAAAAAGACGGTCGCCGCAACGAGGACACCGACGTCAACATTGACTAAAGTTCATCTAGACACCCATCTAGACACTCATATTGAGTTCATATTAACGTTCAGAGATAATCAATGTGGCCACAACGGCCCTTGGCTTCACGCGCCCGCAGTCTTTACAATCTTGTCCTTTTTGAGCCAGGCAATCTATTGAATAGCGTCATGACCAGTTCGGTCATCGAAAAGCCCGCCAGTGACTTGAAACCGTCTCTCCGTATTGCCCTGCTCGGCTATCGAAGCAATCCGTACAGTGGCGGCCAGGGTATTTACATTAAGTACCTGAGCGAGGCCCTAACAGCCGCGGGGCATCAGGTCGACGTCATTTCCGGGCCGCCATACCCTGACCTGGATCCAGGCGTTAATTTGATTCAATTACCGAGTCTGGACCTATATACAGCACCCGACCATGTGACAGCACTAAGGGCAAAAGACTTACTATCATTCACTGATTTTTTCGAATGGTGGACGATGCTGACGGGTGGGTTCGCTGAGCCGTATACCTTCGGCCGACGTCTCAAGCGTTACTTCAAACAACACAAACCACAATACGACATCATTCATGATAATCAGTCCCTCTGTTACGGCACTCTATGGCTTCAGGAGCAAGGCTATCCGCTTTTAACCACGATTCATCATCCCGTTACCAGCGATCGCGACATTGCCCTGGCAAATGCCACTACCTGGCAACAAAAGTTACTGATTCGCCGTTGGCATTCATTTATCAATATGCAGCAGACTGTGGTCAAACAGCTTAAGCACATCGTGACGGTCTCCACGATATCAAAGCAAGATGTATCAAGCGCTTTTGGATTAGATGAAAATACCATCAGCGTTGTCCACAATGGTATCGCCACAGAGGTATTTCGGCCTTTGCCCGATATCAAAAGGATTCCAAACCGAATCATGGCCACTGCCAGCGCCGACCAACCTCTGAAAGGCTTGCAGTATCTGCTCCGAGCGATCAAACAGCTCAGCACAACAATTCCAGATATTCACTTAACTGTCCTCGGCAAACTAAAACCCGATGGAGAAACAGCACAATTAGTTCAGTCGCTTCAACTCTCACCCCATCTGAAATTTGTTAGCGGCATCGAAACCGAGACTCTGGTCCAGCTTTACGCTGAGGCAAGCATCGTTGTCGTGCCATCGATCTATGAGGGATTCGGCCTGCCAGCTGGAGAAGCAATGTCCTGCGGTGTACCGGTGATATCAACCACGGGTGGCGCTCTGCCAGAAGTCGTGGGTGATGCAGGTGTTCTCGTGCCCGTTCGCGATCCTGCTGCCATCGCAGAGGCAATCATAGATTTACTCAAAAACGATCAGAAGCGCGAAACACTGGGCGAAGCTGGCCGAGCCCGGATTTTGAAACACTTTAGCTGGAAAGTTGCCGCCGAACAGTTGGTGCAGCACTATCAGGCAATTATGACGGAAACCACCGATGTCCATGCAAACCATTAACTTCGATCACCTGGACTTACGACCTGGTGAAACCATGCTCGATCTAGGCTGTGGCGAAGGTCGCCATGCGATTACTGCTTATATGCTGGAAAACGTGCATGCGATCGGCATCGATTTAAGTCTCAAGGATTTAAAAACCACCCGCGAACGGTTTAAAGAGTTCGAAGATCCCACGCTGACAGAAAAGAAGCTCGATATTTCCGTGGCGAATGGCGCCCACCTCCCCTTTGAAGATGGACAGTTCGATAAAGTGATTTGCTCTGAAGTACTCGAGCATATCCCGGACTATCGACCAGTACTCAGCGAGATCAATAGAGTCCTGAAGGTCGGTGGCATATTTGCGGCCAGCGTACCTCGTTATTTTCCTGAGTGGATTTGTTGGCAACTCAGCGATGCTTACCATGAGGTCGAAGGCGGACATGTCAGAATTTTTAATGCCAACCACTTGCGAGATGATATCAGCGAAACTGGCATGGTGTTTTTTGAACGACATCACGCCCATGCGCTACACGTTCCTTATTGGTGGCTCAAGTGTCTGTTCTGGAAAGAACCAGGCGAAGCAGAAGTCGGTATTGTAAAAGCTTATCATCGGTTCCTCGTCTGGGATTTAATGAAAAAGCCTGTATTCACGCGCTTTCTGGACTGGGTTCTAAACCCGATCATGGGTAAAAGTGTCGTCATGTATTTTGTAAAGACGGCAGTAGCACCCCAATTGGCTAAAAGAGAATTGGTTGATGAAGAGTTGATTGAAAAAGAGATGACTGAACAGGATATGGCGGAGACAACTCGGTGACACGCCTCTATGTCACCCGGGGACTTTATCCAGAGGGCTACCTCCGTGACACGGTAGACTATATCGCCCGGGTGCAAGATAGTGATGGTGCAATTCCCTGGTTTCCCGGCGGTATTCTTGATCCCTGGGATCATGTCGAATCCGCCATGGGCTTAACAATAGGTGGTCGTTTTGATGAAGCCACTCAGGCCTATCAGTGGTTAAAACAAAACCAACTTGAGAACGGCAGTTGGCTCGCGGCATATAAAGATGGCGAAGTAGAAGACGGTACGCGGGCTGAATCAAATTTTGTTGCCTATGTCGCTACCGGCGTCTGGCATTATTATCTGGTGACTGGCGATCGAAATTTCCTCGAAAACATGTGGCCTGTGGTTGAAAACGCAATGAGCTTCGTCTTAAGCCTTCAAGGCGACCACGGTCAGATCTACTGGTGTGAAGACACCACACTCGGCATCCAGGAAGATTCCTTAATCACAGGTTGTAGTAGCATCTACAAGAGCCTGGAATGCGCCATTAACATCGCAACCATTCTGGAGCGCCGCGTCCCCGACTGGCATTTAGCTCGCACGAAACTCGGCAATGCGCTGCGTAATCATCCGGAGGTTTTTGACCGAACCTGGGACAGCAAAAGTCGATTTGCTATGGACTGGTTTTATCCCGTATTGACAGGCGTCATTCGAGGCGCACGCGGCCGCCAGCATCTGCATTCCCGCTGGGACACTTTTGTTGTAGATCAATTCGGCTGTCATTGCGTCAGCGATGAACCCTGGGTCACCGTTGCGGAATCCTGCGAACTCGTCATGTCACTGCTTGCTGTCGGTGAACGGCACAAGGCCGCTGAGCTATTCAGCTGGCTACATCAATTCAAAGACGAAGACGGCTCGTACTGGACAGGCTATGTACATAGTGACGAAGCGCTCTGGCCACTAGAAAAACCCACTTGGACAGCCGGCGCGATTTTGCTGGCGGCCGATGCTTTGGCAGAAAAGACTGGCGCAGCAAAACTCTTCACTGAAGAATCAACTGTGCCGACGGCGAAGCACGCCAAGCGTGCCAACGACACCAACATCCTCGAATAAATCTGATGCCAGCGCTTCACGCCAAATCGTCATAGGTGCCTGACCACCTGTACTCGGGTCGGGAAATAAGTCGTGAATCGCCAAAATTCCTCTAGGCGCCACATGCACTGACCAACACCCATAATCTGTTTGCGCCGCTTCTAGGCTGTGACCGCCATCAATAAACACCATACCCAGAGGCGTTTGCCAGTTACGTGCAACAACCGCCGAAGGTGCGACCAAAGGCACCACATGATCGTCTAATTGTGCTCGGGATACCGTGTCCCGGAACAGTTTAAAAGTGTCCATCTTGCCGACATCCGAGTCATATAATTCAGGGTCGTGATATTCCTCCCCTAACTGGTGTTCTTCAGAGCCGCGGTGATGATCCAGAGCAAATAACGTCGAATTCGCCTCTTTACAGGCCTGGCCGAGGTACACGGTGGATTTACCACAGTAACTACCGATTTCCAGAGCTGGACCTATGCCGCAAGTTTCAAGACAAAGCTCATAAAGGGTGGCGCCCTCTTCGGCACTGAGGAAGCCCTTGACCGATTCAATGTTAATAGGAGGTTGCATAAAGAATCACTAATTAAGGGCCAATTAAGGGCTAATTAAGGGCTAATTGAGAACTAAAAACTAATTGAAGATAAAGAATATCAGCAGATACGTGGGCACGAGCAGACTCAGTGCATAAATCACGATATTGTTTAGCGGCGGAAACTTAAGGTCCTGCTTAATTGGGAACTTGTCGCCGATGATTAACCACACAACGCATCCCAAAATCATCGATGCGACAATGCTTAACATCATTATTGCCATAATTTTTCCGATTATTTCAAGGTAAAAACTGGCATAAATCTTAACACCCAATAGACTTGAAGTATCGGATCAAAAAAATAGAACTATGACGGCTGAATCTTCCCAACTGGTGAAATGCCTGGTACAAAATCCCGCCCAGCAAACCAGCTATCGGCTCATCGAGCGCGATAGTTTTGACCTCTGGCATTACCTGGTATCGACCAAACACAACCTAAAGCTGCTTGAAACCTCTTTATGTATGTGGGTAAACAACAAAGCGTTCATCGCCAAAGAAGCCATCTATCATCGTGCCGGTTCTGTGGAGGAAGCCGACCGCATCATGCTGATGGTATTTGACGAAACCGGCAACTTCGCCAATGCCACACGCTACGTACTTTCTGAAGATAGCGCCCAACTCGAGAATATCCTGATTAGCCACGTTCCCCTAACCCAGCGAGAAGAAGCTCAATATACATTGCAACGCGATCACGGCTATCTTATCGTCACCGGTCCCCTGCAGCAGCTTAAGTTACTCGAAACTGCTAGACGCTAACCATTGTCCCCAATCACCTGAATCGCCAACCTGGTGTTTAGGCGTTAATACTTACGATGATCTACTCAGTTCAACAGCAGCACCTTAACTAGATCTCCTTTGCTGACGTTTTGGCCAATTTCAATTTCAGCCAGACCATTAGCCCAACTCACGGATGACATCACGCCGGAGCCTTGATTGTGAAAACCGGTCACCGTGCTGCGGCCCGTGGCATCAAAGTGAAGCTGCACCCGCAGGTACTCACGACGACCACCACCTTTAAAATCAAAATCCGCAGCGCCATACACCGTCGTCAATTCAGTTTCTGTGCAACCCTGGCAGCGTAGTAAGTAATCTCTGGCAATCAACATAAAGGTGACAAAACCGGAAACCGGATTGCCAGGTAGCCCAAAAAAAGGCGTTTCAGCAATGCGACCAAACGCCAGAGGTTTACCTGGTTTGATGGCCAATCGCCAGAGTTCCAGCTTGCCTAGTGATTCAACCGCGGACTTCACATGATCCTCTTCACCTACCGACACGCCCCCACTACTCAATATGCAGTCCGCTGTTTCACTACCTTTTTGCAGGGCCGCAATCGTTGCCTTTGGCGTATCGGCGACCATCCCCAGATCCACCGGCTGCATGTTCAATTGCAGTAACAATGCTTGCAGCGTGTAGTGATTAGAATTATAAATTTGTCCAGGTCCTAGTGCTGCGGGTGGATCAACCAGTTCATCACCAGTGGACATGACACCAACCTTCAGTTTTGCATAGACGGAGATTGCGTCGTAACCGACAGAGGCGAGGAGACCAATGTCCTGGGCGCGCAAACGCCTCCCCTTCGTTAGTATGGTCGAACCGGCTCGAATGTCCTGGCCAGCTTGACGTACATGATCACCTTTTCTAGGGGTAACGTTTAGCACCACCAGGTCACCCTTAAGCTCAGTGTCTTCTTGAATGACGACAGCATCTGCGCCCTTGGGTATTAGAGCGCCGGTAAATATACGAGCAGCAGTAACGGTCACGAGAGAGTTGCCGACGGTACCGGCAGGAATTCGATCACTAATCGTCAGTACAGCACCGGCAGAGACATCTGCCGCTCGAACAGCGTAACCGTCCATCGCGCTGTTATCCGCAGCGGGAACCGAGTTTGGCGCACTAATATCCTCCGCCAGTACACGACCTAAAGCAGCCAACAGCGACACGGTTTCGGTCCCAACCAACACGCTGGCCCGCGCGCTCAGTTGCTGGATAGCGTCATCAACTGGAATCAGACTACCGGGCATTTAGTGACTGCCTTTCTTGAGTAATTCCGCAAAATTGCAGGGTCGGTGATTGATATCGAGCTGAGTTTTTAGAATGCCATTCCAACCGGTTCTACAGGCGCCAGTAGATCCGGGCATACAGAAAATTAGCGTGCTGTTTGCGATACCACCCAGCGCTCGGGATTGTAATGTCGAGGTGCCAATCTCTGCGTGGGAAAGTTGCCTAAATAATTCGCCAAACCCCTCGATTTTCTGGTCCAGCAGCGGCGCAATCGCTTCTGGCGTGGAATCCCGGCTCGTAAATCCGGTGCCACCCGTCAGTAGCACAACTTCAACCTGGGGATCTGCGATCCATGCTGAAACTTTGGCCCGTAGCCGATACATATCATCAATTTCGATGTGTCTGTCACTCAATGTGTGTCCTGCTTCGGCAAGGGCATCACACAAAAACTGACCAGAAGTGTCAGTTTCGCGTGTCCGAGTATCCGACACTGTTAATACGGCAATTTGTAAAGCACCATCCATCTTGGTTTGTTCACTCTTTAGAAGACGGGCCCTATGTTAAATCAATGCACCCGTTACGCAACCGTGTTCGTACTACTGATCAACAGCCTATCGGCCCGCAGCGATGACTTGAATGGCGGGATTAAATTCTTCGCTAGCCTGCTCGCAACCAGCACGAATCTGACATTTCACCTGAACTACGACGCCGTTCTCGTGAGCAATCACAACACCAGAGGCATTCGTATCTCTGCGCAATGGCAGATGGCCGAGGTTACCCCAATTCTGACCCTGGAATATGCTCGGCAACCCTCCGACTGTTAGCAAGTGTCCGACGTCGAGCTAGACTACCAGCGGATCGAATTGATGTTGAAAAGAGGACGTTTTTCACTGCTATTGGGCAACGAATTACTTGCATCAGAACAAAACATTGCGTTTCAAACGCCACTCGCCACGTGGCATAAGTTCCAGGGCTTTACCGATCAGTTTTTGACAACACCCGCCGATGGTTTAAGGGATCAATACGCAACAGTTCGCGTCAACATCGGGACCGGTCGTATCGAGTTTACTGCGCACGGGTTCGAGTCAAACAGCAACCGCCAAAAGATCGACAAAGAACACTCCGTTGGTGCCTGGTTCCCAATCGGCGAGCACGGCAAGTTGCTCTAAAAATGGGCGCGCTTCAATGATGCGCGCCCGAACGCAGACGTCAGAAAATATTGGCTACAATTCGCTTATGACATTTAGCCTTGCTAGCCATTCACCAGATAATGAACATAAATGCTTGCGCAATAACCTAGGCCAATCGCCCAGGTCCACTTCAGATGTCCAAAGAACGTGTAATGGCCACGTGCTGTGCCCATCAGAGCGACGCCCGCTGCAGAACCAATGGATAACAAACTGCCACCGACACCAGCCGTTAGCGTAATCAACAGCCATTGGTACAGATCCATATCCGGGTTCATCGTCAGAATGGCAAATACGACCGGGATGTTATCAATGATCGCTGAGACCAGGCCGAGTGTAATGTTGGCAGCCGTTGCGCCCCATCCGTCGTAAAGCACCGTCGACATGATTTCGAGATAACCAATGTGACCAAGACCACCAACACAAAAGATTACGCCGAAGAAGAAAAATAATGTGTCCCACTCGGCTTGAGCCACTTTGTTAAAGATATTGAACGAGCCAAATTCCGCCTCATCTCCCGAAACCGTCATTTTGATGTAGTACGAATAGAAAAACAGGAATGACAAGCCCGTCATCATGCCGAGAAACGGCGGTAGGTGCAGAAACTGCTTAAAACTTACCGCGGTCGCAATCGTCAGCACAAACAGAATGCAGATTGTAAATGCGCCTCGCTTCACTACAGCTTCTTCATCGGATGCTTCGGGTGATACTTCGGGTACTTCTTTGGAAACAGCAAAACTCATAATGGTCGCTGGTATGAAAAAGTTGACCGCCGCCGGGATAAATAAACTGAAAAAATCAGAAAATGAAGCGTGACCGCCTTGCCAGACCATCAGCGTAGTGATGTCTCCGAAAGGACTAAAAGCACCGCCTGCATTGGCAGCGACCACGATATTGATAAAAGCTAGGCCAACAAATGTCGGATTTGCTGCACCGACCGAGAGCACCACGGCACCCATCAATAACGCCGTGGTCAAATTGTCGGCGATTGGCGACAACATGAAGGCAATACAGCCAGTGATCCAAAACAATTTCCGGTAGCTGTAGCCTCTTTTTATCAGCCATACCCGCAATGCTTCGAATACATTTCGCTCAGTCATCGCGTTGATGTAAGTCATCGCGACGAGTAAAAACAAGAATAACTCAGCGTATTCGAGAATATTATGGTCCAGCATCGCACTCAGCGCCTCTTCATCCTGGCCAGTACTCCGAGAGATAATCACGACAATCACCCAGATGATACCGGCAGCAAGAATGACCGGTTTGGACTTTCGAAGGTGAATAAACTCTTCGAACATCACAAACACATAAGAGCCAATAAATATGACCAGCGCCAGAACGCCCCAGCCTGAATTTGTCTGGCCCATAGAGCTGCTGGTACCTGCTGCAGCTGAACTCGCAAACACTAACTTTGGCAGGGCGATGAGCCCAATACCACTCAAAAGCCTTGCCAACAATTTAGGAAACACACTAACCCCTTTTCAAGAATCTAGACATTTCGTCCAGTATAGACGCTTATTTTGACTACACTCCTTTCCAGTTCGGTGCTCGTTTCTCTGCAAAAGCCAGGGGGCCTTCGACAAAATCTGACGAATCCTTAAGCGACTGGATCTGATCGTATTTACCAGCCATAGCGGTCTCCAAACTCTGACCCATACCACCATAAGCAGCTTGTTTACTCGCTCGGACAGAAATCGGGGCACATTCTAGGATTTCTGCTGCCCATCGCTTAGCTGCGCTCAATGCTTCTCCTGCTGGCACAACATCGTTGACGAAGCCAAGCTCTTTACCTTCCTGGGGAGATACCCGACGACCCGTCAAGAGCATACCCATTGCTCGCTTCATGCCGATTTCTCTCGGCAGGCGATGAACACCACCAGCGAGGGCGGCAAGACCCACTCTAGGCTCGGGTAATGCAAATACCGCATTTTCTGACGCAATGATCAAATCGCAAGCCAGTGCGATTTCAAATCCACCGCCCATTGCAATACCGTTAACCGCTGCAATGACGGGTTTAGGGTTATCAAAGCGTGACGTTATACCGCCAAAACCCGCGGGTACTGCAAACATTTCGCCACCGGAGGCCTGATGCTTCAAGTCGTTTCCCGCACAAAAGGCCCTGTCACCGGCACCCGTGATAATCGCGACCCATTGGTCTTTATCGTTGCAAAAGTCGTCGAATGCCGCAGCCAACTCAGCATTGGCCGGTGGATGACACGCGTTCATCACTTCAGGGCGTTGGATGGTAATGATGGTCAATTGACCCTCTTTCTCGACGCTACAAAACTCACTCATAGTTCCTCCTAGTTTTTATAATTACTCAATTTCGGAAGCTCGCGAGTCTAACAGATTTCTGATTCAACCAGTTGAAGACCTTCTATACCGTTCAAGACTGCGAAAAGGTTATAATCGCCGGATAAATTTGCCAACGGAGACCGCCCATGGGCCTGTTTCAGAAAAAACTTGAAATACCAACAGCAGAAACTGCGCTCCCGGGTCGTGCCGAAGCGATGCCTGTCCCGGCCGAACATTTTGTGAATGGCAATCCGCTCCAGGGTCCGTTTCCTGTGCAACTGCAGAGCGCGATCTTTGGCATGGGTTGTTTCTGGGGTGCCGAACGCCGGTTTTGGGAACGCGACGGCGTGTTCACAACCGCCGCGGGCTATGCCGGCGGGGTTACACCTAACCCAACTTATGAAGAAGTCTGTTCCGGCCGAACGGGTCACAACGAGGTCGTGCTGGTAGTATTTGACCCAAATGTTGTCAGCTTCTCAAAACTGCTCAGCTTATTTTGGGAGAGCCACAACCCGACTCAAGGTATGCGCCAGGGTAATGACATCGGTACTCAGTATCGCTCTGGAATTTACACGTCGACCGAAGAACAATTCGAAGCGGCGAAAGCCAGTGAGAAAGTCTTCCAAGACAATCTGAAACCTGAAGGGTTCGGTGAAATCACCACCGAGGTCATGCACGCGCCAGGGTTCTACTACGCTGAGCACTATCACCAGCAGTATCTAGCAAAAGTGCCAGATGGTTATTGCGGTCTGGGTGGTACTGGGGTGTGTTACTCCAGCTGATCATGTTTTTGGTTTTTTAGGTCTTGACCTAGGCCATCAGCTTATCAATGGCTTCTTGATAGCGTTTGAGAGTATTGTTAATCACGTCGTCCGGCAGAGCGGGACCAGGATATTCCTTGTTCCACTGACCGACGGCCACCAGTTCTTCCGTATAGTTACGCACATACTGCTTATCAAAACTGTTTTGTTCGCGCCCGGCTTGCCACTGATCCGCAGGCCAAAAACGCGAACTGTCTGGCGTCAGCACCTCATCAATCAATGTCAGCTTGCCATCGCTGATACCAAATTCGAGTTTTGTATCGGCGATGATAATGCCACGCTGTGCAGCATAATCTCGTGCTGCTTTGTAGATCATGAGTGATGTGTCACGAATCTGCGCCATTAATTCCGGACCCGCAATTTCACAAGCTCGCTCGAAGCTGATGTTCTCATCATGACCTTCAGCAGCTTTTGTAGACGGCGTAAAAATAGGTGAATCAATCTTGCTGCTGTTAAGCATTCCGGTTGGCAGTTCAATGCCACACACCCGCCCTGTCTGCTGGTAGTCTTTCCAGCCACTGCCGGTCAAATAACCGCGCACGATGGATTCAATGGGTACCACTTCTGACTTGCGGCAAATCATTATACGACCCTCTAGCATGTCGTATTGCATCTCGGAAAGGCCATCCATCAGACGGGGGTCCGAGGACACTAGATGGTGGCTGACCTTGTCTGCAAGAAAGCTGAACCAAAAATTTGAAATTCCCGTCAGCATCTTGCCTTTGCCAGGAATACCGTTGGCCAGGACCACGTCAAAAACACTCACGCGATCAGTCGCGACGATCAAAATTCCCTCACTACCATCCGGCAGTGTCAGGTCATAAAGATCGCGTACTTTACCCTGACGTTTGTTAGGAAGAGGCAGGTCTGTCGTGATAACGGCTTTTGACATAGAAGCGTCTGAAATAGGGACTTTTGACATAGTGGATACTGTAAGACGAAACGCACAGTTTACGGAATCAACCCATTGTGACAACCATTAGGAACTTTTTGTTTATTCGCTCAAGGCTGTTATTAGCTCAAGGCTGTTATTCGCTCAAGGCTGTTATTCGCTCAAGGCTGTTATTCGCTCAAGGCTGTTTCGAAATCCGCCAGGAGGTCGGCGGTGTCTTCGATGCCGATCGAGAATCTCACCAGAGAATCATCGATGCCCATCTCGGCACGACGGGCCGGGCCCATTTCATAGAAGATCGAATGAGCCACGGGTATACACAACGATCTTGTATCACCGAGATTACTCGTACAAATGACAAGGTTGAGCTTGTTGATAAAGTCGAAACAATCCAGATCATCCACTAACTCAATACTGAACAGTGCGCCGGACCTTTTGAACAGTTTAGCGGCAAGGTCGTGCTGCGCGTGCTCGGCCAGTCCAGGATAGTAGACCTTCTTCACCCTCGGGTGCTGGCTCAGATAACTCGTGACAGCCCCGGCATTGTCACTCGCTTTTTCCATTCGTAGCGCTAACGTATCGGACCCGATAGAGAGATGGTGAGCGGCTTCGGGTCCAAGGGTCGCGCCAAAGTCTCGAATACCCTTCTTCTTGATTTGAGTAATGGCCCAGGTTTTTGGATCAGCGGATTTGTAATTGTCATAGATGTTCGAGAAAGTCGTCCAGTCGTAGTTACCGACTTCTGTGACCGAACCGCCAAGCGCATTACCGTGACCGCCGATATATTTAGTCAAAGAATTGATCACAAGGCTCGCACCCACGGTTTTGGGTTGGAATAAATAGGGCGACGTCATGGTGTTATCCACGAAGTAGATCAGATTGCGGTCTCTGCACAGCTCACCGATCTTCTCCAGATCCGCGACCTGGGTACGGGGGTTCGCAATGGTTTCGACGAATACCAGTCGAGTATTGTCCTGAATCGCGTCTTTTACATTGTTGACGTCAGTGGCGTCGACAAAGGTCACACCGACTCCCAGGGTAGCAAAGGTGTTAAAGAGGCTATTGGTATTGCCAAACAGAAACGAGGAAGACACGACATGATCACCCTCACGCAGCAGGCTAAACAAGGTGCTGCCAATCGCGCCCATCCCGGTCGCAAACGCCGCACTAGCAATGCCGTCTTCCATCAGCGTGATCTTGTCCTGCAGAGCAGTGACCGTCGGATTTACCTGCCGGCCATAGCTATAGCCCGGCGCTTTGCCTTGAAAAACTGCTGCCAAATCACGCGCATCCTCATAAGCAAAGGTCACTGCCGTATGCACAGGTTTATGAATTGAGCCGTGCTCAACGCCACCCCGTCGATCCGCATGAAGAATCTTTGAACTGAACCCTGCCATGTCTCCTCCTCTTTGCCCATCAAGACAAACGACTGGCGAAAAAAAACCTACTGCTAAAGTAGGCTTTGACCCTCTTTAGCGGAATTTAGTTAAGCGCCCGCAAGCTGAATTCAAATCGGCGCTGTTTTTCTAGCGCTTCCACATACCGGAAAGTGCTTGAAAACGACCGAAGTCTAGTCCCGCACCACCTTAAAATCAACCGGCATCATCCGCCACTCACTCACGTTCGTATTCTTGAGTACTCAATGATGACGGCGAACACTCAAATGAATATCGTGATAATCGGAGCCTCAGGCGGCATAGGTCAGGCACTGACCCAAGCCATCGCCGAACAATACCCAGAATCCAATCTCTTTGGTACCTACCTCCGCCATGAACCGAAATATACCGGCGCGACATTTAGCCAGCTCGACGCTAGCGATGATTCTGCCGTTGCCGCCTATGCAAAAAACTTCGATTGTGTCGACTGGCTAATTAATTGCGTCGGCTTTTTGCACAACGAAGAGCAGGGACCAGAAAAAACCGTACGTCACATTGAAACCGAGTTCTTCCTCGAAAACATCACCCGCAACACTCTTCCGTCAATGCTTTTGGCGCGTTATTTTCAAGGCCCGTTACGAAAGAGTCCACAAAGTGTATTCGCGACAATCTCTGCGAAGGTTGGCTCAATCAATGACAACCACCTGGGAGGTTGGTTCAGCTACCGCAGCAGTAAGGCTGCACTGAACATGTTTTTAAAAGGGCTAGCCATCGAATGGCAGCGCGCGCTGCCAAACTGTAGTGTCGCCGCCCTACACCCCGGTACGACAGATACAATGCTGTCGAAGCCATTTCAAAAAAATGTGCCCAAAGAAAAACTGTTTTCACCCGGGCAGAGCGCCGGGTATTTACTTCAAGTCATTGAGCAGCTCTCAGCCGAGAACTCTGGCCAGTTCTGGTCCTGGGATGGTTCTCGAATTTCCTGGTAGGGTCGCCTGGCTGACGCCTCTGATATACTCAATGATCAATATTGTTATCCAGCTATCCTATGAGCAAAATCGATCCTTTTAACGACGAACTTCTAGCCTTTCTTGCTGCTTCGCCAACACCCTTTCACGCCGTTGAAAGCATGTCTGCACTACTCCGCGACAACGGCTTTAAGCAGCTAAACGAAGACGACAGCTGGACGCTCTCGGCCGGCAAATATTTTGTCACTCGCAACGGTTCAGCTATCGTGGCTTTCATCAATGGCAGTCAGGACATCGAACAGACTGGCATTCGGATGGTAGGCGCGCACACAGACAGCCCTTGCTTGAAGGTGAAGCCAAAGCCCGAAAAACGTATGGGCGACTACCTCAATCTGGGTGTCGAGGTTTATGGCGGCGTGCTACTTAATCCATGGTTTGATCGCGACCTTTCCATTGCTGGTCGTGTCACAGTCGAGACTGCCGAGGAACAACTGACGAGTCGTTTGATTAACTTCAAGCGTGCAGTCGCCACAATCCCAAGCCTGGCCATTCATCTTGACCGGGAAGCCAACACGAATCGGACGATCAATTCGCAAACAGACATTCCGCCGCTCATCATGAAAGGCAAAGGCGATGAAACTTTTTCAGACATCCTTATGGCGCAAATTGGCGACGAACATCCTGACCTGGCAGTCAAGAAGATCCACGGCTGGGAACTCTGTTTCTATGATACGCAAGTAGCTGCAACCAATGGCCTGAATAACGAATTTATCGCCGGTGCACGTCTGGATAATCTCTTAAGTTGCTTTACGGGATTAAAGGCACTCATCAATGCAGACGAAACGCTCACCAGTATGCTCGTCTGCAATGATCATGAGGAAGTCGGTAGCGCCTCTGCGGAAGGTGCAGAAGGTCCCTTCCTTGCGTCGATTATCGATCGCCTGATAGGCGGTGGTGAGAAGCGGCATCGCACCATTGCGCGATCCCTAATGATTTCTGCGGACAACGCTCACGGCATTCACCCAAACTACAGTGATCGGCATGATCCCAACCACGGCCCCCTCTTGAATGAGGGCCCCGTCATCAAAATAAATGCAAATCAACGCTATGCTACCAACAGTGAGACCAGCAGTTACTTCAGCTATTTGTGCGCCAAACACGATGTCCCCTGCCAGTCCTTTGTAGTCCGAACCGATATGGGCTGCGGCAGCACGATTGGCCCAATCACCGCAAAAGAACTCGGCGTCAAAACTCTGGACGTCGGCGTGCCTACCTTTGGTATGCATTCAATTCGTGAGTTGGCTGGCCGAAATGATGCGTTTCATCTCTACACCGTCCTAACCGCCTTCTACCAGGACCCGAAAATCCTGCAGTAAACAGCCTTGAGCGTATAGACAGCCTTGAGCCTATAGACAGCCTTGAGCCTATAGACAGCCTTGAGCGTATAGACAGCCTTGAGCGTATAGACAGCCTTGAGCGTATAGACAGCCTTGAGCCTATAGACAGCTATTCCTGGCTGGGCATGACGCCAACATACAAAGCCCTGGGGCGAATAATACGATTCTCTTTTCTTGATTCAATGAAGTGTGCGAGCCAACCCACCGCTCGAGATAAAGCAAAGGTCGCCGTGAAAAAATGTGCAGGGATGCCCAGCGTTTCGTAAACCGGCCCTTTGTAAAACTCAAGATTCGCCCAGACCTCCTTACCCTTCTCATGCATTCGGAGGTTGAAAGCCGTTTCCAGTGACTTGAGTGTCAGATAAATTTCCTCTTCTGCCGTCCCGCGGCAGAGATCCGCCGCAAGCGGTTTTAGTATTGCTGCTCGGGGGTCCAGGCGCCGATACTCTCTGTGCCCCATACCCATCAGCTTGCCTTTTTTGGCTAATAGCGCGTCGATGAACGCTGCAGCAGCGGCAGGCGACCCGACAGACTTCGCGTCATTTAACGCCGCCTCGTCGGCACCACCGTGAAGCTTGCCAAACAAAGCCCCTATGGCGGCAGAAATAACAGAATCTACAGGCGCCAGAGTGCTGGCCGCAACCAAGCCTGTAAAAGTACCCGCGTTATAACTGTGTTCGAGCTGCAAAATCTGAACCGTGCGGAAAACAGAGAGCGCCTTAGCCGTCGGTTTTACCCCTGTAAACATTGTTAAATAGTTTTCGAGAACATCGGCAGACGGATCAAAAACTGGATCAGCATGAGCCAACTGTTGTTGGCGATAGGTTGCGATCAGCGTGGGTAATTTGCCAATGATATGCAGCCCATGCTCAAGCTCTTTATCAAGTTCGGTGTCAAGAGCAGTATCTAAAAAAGTTCCTGGATTCGGTTCATCAAGCAGCGGCACCATCGCCTGCAACATCCGCATTGGGTGCTTTTCTATACCCACTGCAGCAAGGCAGTCTCGTTCTCGCTGACTCAGCGCACCGCCAGAGAATTGTTCGCTCAGGTGATGAGCGCATGCCTCATCGCCAAACAAAACCAGTGCCGCAACATCGACATAATCCCGCTTAACCAATTCTCGGATATCAATGCCCCGATAACTTAATCTGCCAATCTCTCCTTCGACATGACTGATGGCTGTCTCGCCAGCAACAACGCCTTCCAATCCCTTTGAATAACTCATAGCTTCACCTTACATTTACTGTTAGAAGGGAAACATTATCGAAATATTTTCGACGAAAGAGAAATTAAACGATTTTATCAACTCATAAGCTGAGCCAATATCAGTACAGTTAAACCTTATTGGTACAGCTAAAAAAGGGATAAGCACCACTGATACCGCCTTGTTTTGTAGACTACAACTGAGATTACTGTATCTTTAACGAGACTATCAAAGACAATTGATCCAGGTATGAATCATTCTGGTTATATCACTACCGTCGTTCTATTTTTCGTCAGCTTAACGGTCAGCTCGCCGAGCTCTGCGGACGCGGGCAGCGGCAACAAGAAATTTGCACAATTAGAATCAGTGCTACCGACACCAAACGTCTACCGAACCGCGTCCGGGGCACCAGGCAGCAGCTACTGGCAACAACAAGTGGACTACAACATTAAGGTTAAGTTGGATGAGTCTCAGCGACGTATTACGGGCAGTGAAACCATTCGATATAAAAACAACTCACCGGATACACTGCGTTATCTTTGGCTACAGCTAGATCAGAACCGGTTCGCGGATGAATCGATTTTCCGGCTAACGAACACGCGTAGTAGAGATAGAATCACCTTCAAAGACCTCCGTGAAGTACATGCTTACGAAGACACCGAATATGGTTATACGATAAGTCGAGTTGAAGATACTCGCGGCAATACGCTACCCGCTAAGATAACCGGTACGATGATGCGAATTGATTTACCAACACCGCTCGCTCCCGGAAAAAACTTCAGCTTTGAAATCGACTGGAATTACAGCATCCCTGAAGAAGTCGCGATGGGGAGCCGTAGCGGCTATGAACACTTCGCAGATAGCGACACCTATATCTTTTTTATCGCCCAATGGTTTCCGCGACTTGCTGCCTACACCGACTATACGGGCTGGCAGAACAAACAGTTTATTGATAACGGTGAGTTCACGCTGGAATTTGGCGACTACGATGTCACCATTACCGTGCCCGCAGACCATATCGTGTCAGCAACGGGCAGCCTGCAGAATCCGCAAGATGTTTTAACCGAGACCCAGCAGGCCAGGCTAGCCCGCGCTAACCCCGATGAACAGATATTTGTGGTGACGAGCGAAGAGGCGCTAGAAAACGAAACGACTAAAACCACCACGACCAAAACCTGGAAATTTAAGGCTGAGAATGTCAGAGACTTTGCTTTCGCGTCTTCAAGAAAATTTATATGGGATGTGATGGTGCACCCACAACCTGGCGCGAAACATGACCAGATATTGGCCATGTCCTTCTACCCCAATGAAGCGGAGCCAATCTGGTCTCACTATTCGACTCAGGCGGTGATTCATACAATGGATGTCTATAGCCGCTTCGCCTTTGATTATCCCTACCCGACTGCGCAGTCCGTCAATACCTGGGCATCCGGCGGTATGGAATATCCGATGATTTCGTTTAATGGCTATCGCCCAAGCCAACCGGAGGACGAACCCGACCTGGCAAAGGGTGCGGCGTCCAACGCAGAACCCACCTATTCCCGCAAAGTGAAGTACGGTTTAATCGGCGTCATCATTCACGAAATTGGCCATGTGTACTTTCCCATGGTGGTCAATTCAGATGAACGTCGCTGGACCTGGATGGATGAAGGCTTGAACTCTTTCCTTGAATACATCGCTGAACTTGAATGGGAAGAAGGTTTTCCGACCCACGATGATTTTAGCAACGTGCTGGACTATATCCCGACTTACATGACCAGTGAGGGACAAGTTCCCGTGATGACACAATCAGATTCTGTACTCCAATTTGGCCCAAATGCTTATACCAAACCTACCGCAGCGCTGGTGGTGCTCAGAGAAACAGTGATGGGTCGTGACTTGTTTGATTTTGCATTTAGACAATATGCGCAGCGCTGGATGTTCAAGCGACCGACACCCGCTGACTTCTTTCGTACCATGGAAGATGCTTCTGCTGTCGACCTCGACTGGTTCTGGCGGGGCTGGTTTTACACGACAGATCATGTCGACGTTGCCGTAACAGACATACGCCACTATAAAATCGCCACTCAGAATCCCGATGTCGATAATCCAGAGCTACGACGCATCTGGGAAGAGGCCTATCCCGCACCGATTACTGAGGCTAGAAATCGCGCAGACGGTAAGACGCGAGTCGAGCGAGTCCCAGAGTTAAAAGATCTCTATAACGACAATGATCGTTTCACTGCGACCAACGAGGATCGAAATGAGTATCAGAAATATCTCGATGACCTCGATGACTGGGAACGCGCTGCGATGGAAAGAGCATTGGAAGCTGACAAACACTTCTACTTCGTCGACTTTGCCAACCTGGGCGGCCTCGTCACCCCCCTACCGATAACGATCACCTATACGGATAACAGTATCCGATCATTTTTGATTCCCGCTGAAATTTGGCGCATGGAAGCTAATGAGGTGACCCAGATGTTTATCGAACCCAAGCCGATTCGAAGCGTTAGCATCGATAACCAGCATCAAATCGCCGACGCGGACTATTCTAACAATCAGTTTCCACCCAACATTCATCGCTCACAACTAGAAATATACAAACGCAACAAAAAATCTCGAGACATGATGAAAGATATGCTGGTGGAATTGAAAGCAGCCAATTCCGAGGGCAAAACCGTGCCTCTCGCTGTCCCAGACAACTAGACGATGCGCCTTGCACTATGCTTGCTTTTTTTCGTTAGCGCGAACTGTTGGGCTCACCGCAGCCACTTTGGTTGGACTGACATTACCCAGAATGGACAGCTACTCGAAGTCGTCCATCGGGTACACGAACACGATGCGGCATTGTTAGTCGCCCAGATCACCGGCGCGCCCGCTGACATTACCAGCCTGGAAATTCAGGCAAGATTTGCGCTCTATATCGCTAACCACTTCTCTCTTAGGATCAGTTCTCCTGATATCAATTCAGCCGATATCAGTGCTAAAGCCACTGAACTGCAATTGGTCGGCGCTGAACTTAAAGGCAAGTATGTTTTGGTGTATCAAGAACTTAAGTTGAGTCATCCTGCCGGTCAACTTGAGCTAGATACTGACATACTAATGGAACTCTATGGTGACCAAATCCATCTGATTAATCTTGATATTCCAGGTATCAAACAGACCTTGGAATTCAACCAAACCACCACAACTCAAACGGTCACCCATGCCAGTTCATATTGAGATTCAAGAAATACGCGCCTTCAAAGCAGTGTATGACGAGCTGGGTTTCAAGCGCGCGGCAGACAAACTGTTTGTCACCCAGTCTGCTGTTAGCCAGACTATTCAGAACCTGGAGAAGAAGCTCGACTGTGTTTTGATGGAGAGAAATCCCATCAAATTAACTGAAGCAGGTATTCGCTTCTTAAACTATGCAGAACTGGTCCTCGGCGAGGAAGAGGCCGTGCTGACCGACGTCAAAAATATCAAACACGGTATTCTCGGCACTCTGCTGCTCGCCATGAGTGGGACGGTAAGTCGCCTATTTGGCGAATCACTAATAAATGCCTATTGTGCAGAGAACCCATTAACCCGGCTAAAAGTTAACGTTATGCCAAGCAGGAAAATCATCTCAGCAGTCGCCTCTGATTTATGGGAACTAGGATTTGGGCCGTTTCAGCAGAACATGCCGGATTACTTCAATACATTGCCGCTGTTTTCTGACGAGCGCACGCTTGTGATTAGCCGAGACCACCCACTGGCACATGCAGCACCCGACGTCATTTTACAGCGCGTACCACTACTGGTCTCTCATTTAGATGATCAAGACCTACGCCCCGCTATGGATAGGCTACGTAATGCATTTGGCACTATTTGGGAGATCGATGACACCGATCTCAGGGTAGCTCTCACAGCTAACGGGCTGGGCATGAGTTATCTGGACCAACAGTTGATAAAGACAGACCCACGCTGCGCCTCGATGATTCCGTTAACAACGCACATGGACTTTGCTTCAATTCCGCTCACGTTCGGCGTCTATCACCGCAAGGGGAAACAGCTCTCAAGCGGCGCGGAAAATTTTCTCGCAACCTGCCGTAACTTCGATTTTTAAGGAACAACCCCGATTCACTAGTCCGGCAGAACACCCTTTAACATATGGGGTTTTACTAACACACGCTCAAGCAGCTCAAAAAGAAGTTCTACAATAATCGCCAGACCAGCTGCGGGCAAAGCGCCTTGCAAAATAAGGTTACTGTCGTTTAATGCGAGGCCAGTCACGATGGGCTCCCCAAGACCGCCCGCCCCAATAAAGGCTGCCAGTGTAGCGGTACCAATGCTAATGACCGCTGCCGTTTTGATGCCTGCCAAAATGTTCGGTAACGCTAACGGCAGTAGGACGTAGCGCAACTGTTGACGAGGCGTCAAGCCAATCGCGTCCGCAACACGTTTTAACAACGGATCGATCGTTAGCAGTGCGGTAATCGTATTACGTAAGATTGGTAAAATTGAATACAGAAAGAGTGCAATGATCGCCGGCACAAAACCAATCCCAAACAATGGGATCATCAGCGCCAGCAGTGCGATACTGGGGATGGTCTGCATGAGCCCTGCAAGGTACACCATCACCCGAGAGACGGCGGGTGATCGATATACCATCACGCCAATTGACAGCCCAAACAGGCAACCCATTAACAAGGCAATCGACGTCAACTGCAAATGAGTGATCGTATTCGCGAGCAAACGATCCCATATTTCCGATGACTGATCAGTTTCTTTTTTGAGCAATCCGACATTAAACAAATAGCCATTGGCGACTTCTGCAAACGTTCGATTCTGCACAACCACCTCTCCGTTTAGGCGGCGCATGGTGTCATCATCAATCATGCCGCCTAAAAGATTCAGTGTTTGGCGGGTCGTAGCGTCCAAATCATGACGAATCAGTGGTGCTGCGACGTACTCAGGGAAATAGCCTTTATCATCTCTCAAGGTGACAAGCTCATATCGTTCGAGGTCTCCATCTGTCGAGTAGGCATCTGTAATATCAATACTGCCCTGATCAATCGCCTGATAGGCCAGACCATGTTCGATACCCGTTGGCTGCCCCGTAAAGCCATAAGCACGCTTAAGACCAGGCCAACCATCTTCGCGGTTTAAAAACTCAAGGCTAAAGGCAATTCTCAAATCAGAGTTGCTGGCGAGATCACTCACAGTGTTCAAATCACGCTTAAGCGCAAGTGCCTGCTTAATCGCCACCGCATAGGTATTATTGAACCCGATCGAATCTAGCAGCTCCAACCCGAGCGGTTGCAACTGCTCGTTGAGTGCGGTCATCGACAGGGAGCCCGGCTGTTTTAAGATTGCCTGACCCACTGTGCCGCTATATTCCACATAGACATCGATCTCCCCATTGGTCAGGGCTTCATAACAGACCAGCGTGCCGCCAAGACCAAAGCGGCGCTCTACTGCCTGCCCATTGGCCTCCAAAAGCTGCGACAGCATCTCCGCCAGCAGATAACTCTCACTGAAGTTCTTACTCGCAACAACAATCGGCTTTGACTCTGCTTGCACGACCGTGCAAAGCATCGCTAACCCGAACAAGATTGCCGTCATGACACCAACGCGATTCATGGGCTAACTCCCTGCAATCTCATCAAATTGGCAACGTACTCATCTGTAGGGTCCTCTGCGACAGCCTGCAGCGTCCCTTGCTGCACAATCTTGCCTTCCTTGAGAATGACCAACTGCTGGGCAAGTTCCGCCGCTTCAGCAATATCGTGAGTCACCAGGATTATCGTGCGACTTTCCGCGGCCTGAAGTCTGGTGAATTCTTTATGGATACCCCGCCGGGTAATGGGATCAAGTGCCGAGAATGGCTCATCCAACAACAATAGCGGTGGGTTCAGCATCATTGCTCGACACAGACTGACCCGCTGTTGCTGGCCACCGGAAAGACTGTTCGGAAATCGATCGGCGAAGTCTTTGTCCAGATCCATTAGATCAAACAGATATTCATACCGTTGCTCAATTCGATCGCTTGACCAACTTTCTAGACGAGCCATTAGTGTGACGTTGTCATATATGGTCATATGGGGAAAGAGGCCAGCACCCTGCACGGCGTAACCCATTTGCCGGCGCACGTGCGTCAGGTTAGCGTAATCGAGCAGGACACCATCAATCAGGACATTACCGGTGTCAGGTAATACCAACCCATTAATGAGCTGCAGCAACGTGGATTTTCCGCTACCACTTTCACCAACAATGGCAGTGGTGAGATCGGCTTGAATAGTGAGTTGCAGCTCGGGGATGACCGTGTGGTCACCGTAGGACTTGCAGATCTGGCGTAGCTCTACGCTGGTAATAAAGCGGCTCTTTTAACGCTGGGGATGCAGCAGTATAGGCAAGTTACATAGCCGTTGAAAGTTTGGAGTAGACGAAGGCGATAAGTTCGATCCGTTCATCGTCTGGAAGCGGAAGAAATTCAACACCATAGTGGACCTGACGCACTTCCTCGGTTTCTTTGATCTTCATGCGCCCGCGCAGAATGGCTGGAACTAAGAGCCTCCGATGGATGCCACTAATATCGAGTTTTAACGTAAGGGTGATCTCATCTCCAGACTTACCGATACGGATAGGTGTCACCAGATGAGCACCCGTCTCGCTGATATCCAGTAGATGGCAATCGATGTCTTTACCGCGATCACCAATGGAACGGTTGATGACAGAACCATCGACTCTGGCCTCAACTCTGACGGCCTTTCGAAGCTGGTTGGTAACGAGTTCTTTCGGGTAACTAAGATGTATATGCGGGTACGGCACACGATAGGTATGCATCACTTCGGTGACGAAGGCGCAGGCCCGATCGTTAACCATCATTCTGACGGTAACCGATTGTCCCACTCGGACCGGCACCAGGCGGCGGTTATAAATCGGCGTGGTAATAATGATCGAACGGTTCTCAAGATAACCCACCAGCCGCACGGAAAAACGCGGATCTTCTCCCATAAACTGCAACTGCATGGTATCGCCAAATCGCAGACGCAGGCTGTTCAGTTCCAGTGACGTCTCGTCATTCGAACTCGTTGATCCATTTCCTGACGCGGTCTGATTTCCCATCACCCCTTAAATATGGCAAAGACCTCAGAAATTGCCAGTCAATTAGACAGTTCGGAAAAATATTTCTGTAAATCCAACAAGATGTCATCATCAGGGAACGCTGCAAGACCTTTTTGCATTCGCAGTAGCCGATCTTCTGCCTGCGCTCCAGATAACCGATCACGACAATAAGACTGCCAGCGAACCTGCTCGGCGTCACTGAGTTGATCCGGGAAGTTTCTAGCCCTATAACGAAACAGCATCTCCGGCAGTCGTGGATCTCGAAAATGTCCACTATAAGCCGCCAGCGAAGCAGGTTCGCTAGCCTGAATTGTTTGCATCACCTCACGATCTTCTGCTGAGAAAAAATCTCCTTGATAGAGCATCTGGTCAGGATCATAGATTGGCGGATATTCAGATCTAGAGAATGCCTCAGTAATCTTTTCAACAACTCCAGCACTCTTTTGCAACATCCCTTTGTGCGACTCGCATGTGGCTAGATCAATGCCAAGTGTCTCATATCTGCCAACCAACGTACTAAGCGGTGCGATTGCCGGTGCCCGGTTCACGTGGATCGTTTTGAGCGGGATTCTAGGTTCGTTTTCCCCCAGTTCATCGTTACGAGAAAATATCCTGCGGTGTAATTCATCAGGACTGAGACTGATCAATGGTGTTGGATCTATCGTCAGGTCGTAGCAGATCACACCATTCGGGTTCGTTGGGTGCTGAGTAAGTGGCAGCACAACCGCAACACAATTCTGGGTCGCCGGATACATAGACGAGACATGGACTAATGCCTGCTTACCTAACGGATACAGTTGATCTAACACTGCTTTTTTGCGTCGCAGATTAAATAAATATTCGTATAATTTCGGCTGCGCTTGGCGCAAACGCGCTGCCACACCAATCGTTGCCATCACATCCGCAACCGCATCGTGGGCACCCGCGTGATTGATATCGTTAGCAGAGGTTAGATGTTCGAGTCTAAAGCTGGGTGCCCCGCTATCGCCTAACGGCCAGTTAAAACCTTCAGGTCGCAAGGCCGCAGCCATTCGAAACAGATCAATCACGTCCCAACGGCTGTTACCCCCCTGCCACTCCCGTGCATAGGGATCATAGAAGTTTCGATACAATAGGTAGCGTGTAAATTCGTCATCAAAGCGAATACTGTTGAAGCCAACAACACAGGTCTGCGGGCGAGCAAAGGCCTCATGAATACGCTTCGCAAAATCCGCCTCTCGAAGCCCGCCGCCGCGGATATCACCCATCTTGAGCCCCGTCACTCGCATGGCTTCAGGGTCCGGCACCACATCCTCGCCGGGGTAGCAGTAGAAATTGAGAGGCTCTTCAATGGGCTTCAAAGCTAGATCCGTGCGCACCGCCGCAAACTGCAAGACACGGTCGAACCCAGGATCAGTGCCGCTAGTTTCAAAATCGTACCAGAGCAGCGATTCGGTCATACGGACTGCCACACTTCCAGATTATCTGCGCGACCAATCGTTCGATTAATCCATAAACTCATCAAATCTCCCATATCGCATTGCTGCAAGAGCGCGTCGAGTTCAGCACGCCCGGTACTATCCTGAGCATCATATTCAGCAAACACTCGCTGCAATAAAAAGAATCGATAAGGTTGCACGATTGCCTTAATTGTTTGGCCTTGCACCTCAAACTCCGACATTCCAATGGCGCGGTCCGCGACCCTGCCTGCTGCCAACTCGGTCTGATCGTCCAACCACTGATTTGTATAGGCAACAGCCGCTCGGGTCTCAGGCATGAAATCGATTGCAATGTGCCGCAACACATCAATCAGCGTCGCAGGGATCTCATCTTCGGCAAGATAATCATCACCCTGAATGGTGAACTCACCCTGATCCAACTCTGGTCGATTCATCCGTTCTACCCAACGCAGTACTTGCACAGCCTGGGTTTGCATCAAACGTAGCGGCGCAGGATCACGACCCAAATGCCCATACAAGGGCGCGATCATGCCGAAATCACCAATGCTGGGTTTGTACCCTAGAAAATAGGGATAAGAAGAAAAGTGAACCGTCATTTTTTCAAGCAGCTGCTCATAGAGCTGTTCGATGAGAGGGAACGCTTCCGGTAATGCACCAAAACCATGTCCGGCGGCGCGCATACGACCCATCGTCTTGACTGATAATGATTCCCGATCCATGGATTCTGGCACCAGCATCGCAAAGTGAAACTTGAGCATGAAGTCATTCTGAGCTGGGAAGTCCCACCGATAATGCATGGCTGGCCGCAATAGACCCTCCATACCAATGACGTCTAACAGACGACTCACGAAGCGTTGTTTGGTAGATGTTGGAGAAAAATGGTGGCCGGTTTCCGATTCAAAATGGTCAATGATCGCTGTGCTATCACGCAGCACTGTGCCGTTTTCCGTTTCAATGACAGGTATACCGCGCCGCTGGCCTGCCTGCGGCAACACCACCTCGTTGTAATGCGCAGAGGTCGGCGCTGTTTCGCGATAGGCTAGACCTGCTTTAATGAAATAGCTGCGAGGCTTACCTGTATAAAGGGACAGCGGAGTACCATAAAGCGTGATGGTCATTGAATTGCCCGATAGTTGCGATGGTTGCGATAGTGACAGCATAACGGCTTCGCGACGCTTCTTAAATACCATTACCAGTCATGTATACTGGCCGAAAATCAGCAGAATCGACAAATGGAAAAAAGTAATTATCGGGGTATATTCCTTTTGTTGGGCCCTGCTCTTGCAGCTATCACGTACTTTTCACTGGCCAGTCAGGGATGGGAAGCGTCCGCCTGCTGGACTGGCGCCATTGCCCTCCTGGTTGCGACCTGGTGGATTACCGAACCGATTCCGATTCCAGCCACGTCGTTAATCCCCATCGCCCTACTGCCTTTTTTTGGCGTACTATCTCCCAGCGAAGTAGGCGCGTCATACGGCCACCCGCTCGTATTGTTGTTGATGGGTGGCTTTATTCTTTCGACCGCCATGGAACGAAGCGGCGCTCACCGCCGCGTTGCATTGGCGATGGTCAACCTGTTCGGTGGATCTAGCAGTAAACGACTGGTGTTTGGTTTTATGGCGGCATCTGCCGTGTTAAGTATGTGGATATCCAACACCGCGACGACTTTAATGCTACTCCCCGTCGCGATGGCGGTACTGGAAAAATCCGAAGACAAAGATCTGGCAATACCTCTGCTACTCGGTATTGCCTATGCGGCCAGCGTGGGTGGTATTGGCACTCCCATCGGCACGCCGCCGAATCTATTTTTCCGGATGATATACGAACAAGAAACCGGCATTGAAATTGGCTTCTTTACCTGGATGTCCTGGGGTGTTCCCGTCGTCCTGTTATTCGTACCCTTGATAGCCCTTTGGTTAACCAGACGTTTGACTTACAAGGGCACGGTGGAGATGCCGGCAGTTCAAGCCTGGAGTACTGAAGAGAAACGCGTGTTTATCGTATTTTCATTGACGGCGCTTGCCTGGATTACCCGTACGCAGCCATTTGGCGGCTGGAAGTCATGGCTGGATTTGCCCGGCGCCAATGACGCGAGTGTGGCACTGATCGCCGTTGTGGTGATGTTCCTTGTGCCGAACGGCAAAGGCAGTCGATTGCTGGACTGGGAAACCGCGAACAAAATCCCCTGGGGCATGCTCATTCTATTTGGTGGCGGCATCGCGATCGCAAAAGCATTCGTCGCCTCAGGTCTTAGTGCTTATCTCGGTGACCTGCTGACGGGCATTGCTGCCTGGCACATCATCGTCATGGTGTTGGTCATTTGTCTAACGATTACGTTCCTAACAGAAATGACCAGTAATACCGCGACAACAACGCTCATGATGCCAATTTTGGCAACCGCAGCACTCGCGGCCGGGATCGAACCCGCATTATTAATGGTCCCCGCGGCTATGAGTGCCAGTTGCGCATTTATGCTACCCGTGGCAACCGCACCCAATACCATTATGTTCAGCACTGGCCGATTTCCGATCAAGACCATGGTTCAGGAAGGGTTTGTACTCAATATCATTGGGGCATTCGTGATCACCCTGGTTTGCGTCACGATGTTGGGTTAATCAGGTGTTGGGCTAACAAAAAGCGCTGCGTCTCTGACAGATTTCGTTTGGGCTGCCAGTTTTTCGACCTCAGTAAAGAACGACTCAAGATCCCCAGCGGCCTTCAGCATCGCACTAAACCCAGCGACCTGACTCTGATAGGCACCTAGTGCCGCCAGATGCGCATTATTCAAATCCTGCTCTATCCACGATGAAAACTCTGTACCGGAGCCCCATTGTTGTTGCAGCTGCCGATAGCTCACTTTCAATTCAGAGATCAGTTGAGTTTTTCGTTGCTTCTTAATCCCCTCTGTTAGCTCGCTCTCATAAAGTAGTGCCAATGCCTCTCTAGTACCCAGAATCAATGTGATCACGTCTGCGCGTCTTGCCGCTGAAGCGAGATAGGCGGTAAAACCATTCGCCTGCCCGTTGTTCGTAAGCCATAGCCTCAACAAATGCCGCTCGACCGCAGTCGCAAAACTTTCATTGAAAACGGTGTCGCCTTCAATATACAAAACCTTGTGCGCCAGTTCGTGGAACAACACCCCCGCAAGCCGCGCATCGTCTCGATACAAAAAAGTATTCAACAATGGATCATCAAACCAACCCAGGGTTGAGTATGCCGATACACCTCCGACATAGACGTCATAGCCGGATGCTTGCAGTTGCTCTGCGAACGCTCGGGCATCAACTTCAGCAAAGAAACCCTTGTAACCAACACAACCCGCGATGGGAAAACAATGACGCAGTAATGAAACCCCATAAGGATCTGCGGCAAAAACATTCCAAACGACAAAAGCACGTTTGAGATCGACATAACCATCGTAGCTATGTCCTACCGGCAAACCATTAAGGTTCGCAAATGCGAGTATTGCTTGCGCTTTTACAAGCTGGGTACGCAATGCCTCGTCGGTTTGAACATCAGCCAACAGCTCATCCACAGATGTTCTAGCGGTCAGCAGCGCGATTTGACCCGCGACTGCCTGATGATAGTAGGCAAGGCTTGTACACCCACTCGTCAATCCCAGGCCGGCAATCAGCATAAAAACCAGTAATCGCGATCTTGTTCTTTTTTGCATCAGCCGGTGAGCTCCTGCTATTCTCTGCCGACTTGCCAACACTGGCTTATCCTCAGCATGTACAACGACTATTTTGGCTTACGGGAAGCACCATTCTCGATTGCGCCAAACCCCCAATACCTATTTATGAGCCCTCGTCATCGCGAGGCCCTCGCGCATTTATTGTACGGTATACAGAGCGATGGTGGGTTTATCTTGCTGACGGGGGAAGTTGGCACCGGCAAGACAACCGTTTGTCGTTGCCTACTGGAACAAATCCCAGAGGACGTGGATACCGCTTATATTCTCAATCCAAAGCAAACAGCTCAAGAACTGCTCGCCACTGCCTGCGACGAGCTCCACATCGACTATCCAGAAAACGCCAGCATCAAAATTCTGGTTGATCGTATCAACGACTTCTTATTGGCTTCTCATCAGAGCAGTCGGCGCACGGTTCTCATCATCGATGAAGCTCAGAATCTGTCGGTAGATGTACTCGAGCAACTGAGGCTGCTCACCAACCTTGAAACCAATCAACGCAAGCTTTTGCAGATCATTCTGCTCGGCCAGCCAGAGTTACTCACATTACTGGCCAAGCAGGAATTAAGACAGCTATCGCAACGCGTCACTGCGCGCTTCCATCTCGACGCCCTGAATAAGGATGAGGTGGCTGATTATATCCAACACCGCCTGGACACCGCGGGTGCAAAAGGTAGCTTATTTCCACTCGCCACGGTCAACCGTATCTATGCAATCTCAAAGGGTATTCCCCGACTCATTAACCTTGTTTGCGATCGCGCATTACTCGGCACCTATGTCCAAAACCGACTACAAGTAGACGTCGCGACGGTCAATCACGCGGCGAAAGAAATTCTCGACGAGACAAAAAACAAACCCTTACCATGGGCAGCCATTGCGGCTGTGCTGCTGGTAGCTTTACTCGCCAGCGGTGTCTTGCTGTTTAAACCAGCGGAAACCACGCCCCTCGTCACTGATTCGACAGAACCACTAATGGCAACGCCTCGGCCGACAGCAGAAGCCCAGATCGCCGTCACGGCAACCGAGACTAAGAGAAATAGTGAATCTGCACAGGGGCTTGCACAAGAACGTGTCGTGAATGATTTAGCCATATTGGTCCCCACAACGATCACGTCAGTGAATGAAGCTCCAGGTTACGACAAACAGTTTGATGCCTTTGGTGGACTGATGAAACTCTGGGGTATCGACGTGGTGTTGGCCAAAAACTCTGACCCATGTAATGTCGCACGGGTATCTGGCCTTCAGTGCCTTTCTAAGCTCGGCAGCCTACGCGACGTTGCTCACCTGAACAGGCCGGTCATTATTAATCTCAGTACACAATCCAGCAACCAATGGTTCGTCGTGACAAGCATCGACGAGGAAACCATCACAGTCGTCACAAATGGTGAAGACTATTTTCTCGATCCAGACGAATTACTCAACTATTGGAGTGGCTTTTACACCCTACTCTGGCGTTCACCACCGGCGTACCAGGAACCGGTAAAACGAGGTGATCAAGGTGCTGCCGTAGACTGGCTACTGACTCAGCTAGCCGTTGTTGAGCACAGCAGTATGCCCTCGATCACAGAAAACCGGGGCTTTGATGCGGATATAGAATCACGGGTGAAACGATTTCAGATTTCCGTTGGACTCGTTCCCGACGGCGTCGTGGGTCCTCAAACCTGGATCCATTTAAATAGCGCCGATACCACCAATATTCCGAGAATCCTCGATACCCAACCGATCAGTAACGGGGCCAACGGCTGATGTCATATATTTTAGAAGCCCTGAATAAATCCGAGCAGGAACGACGCGGCAGCCAGACACCCGATCTCAATACCGTGCACCGGCCACCGCCAGGGCAAACCGTTCGATCAACGCCATGGCTAGCGATTGTATTGGTTTTTGCTCTGCTAAATGGTATCGCGCTCACCTATTGGTTTATATCTAGCCCGTCGCCGGAATCCGCTGCCCAGACAGAATCTGATACAACGGCTAGCACAGCAGCAAAGACGAGCGAGACAAGGCAACCCAGACCAGCGCTTAACATTGAATCAACACCCATTGAACCCGCTCTCAGGGAATCACAACAAACAGCGCCCAACGCTGGCGTGATCACGCCAAACTCAGTACCCAATCTGGGACCCCAGCCACCGGTAAGAATCTCTGAACTGCCGATTAATGTGCAGCGCCAGGTTCCCAACCTGGTGTTTTCCAGTCATCTGTATTCAGATGATGCCGGATTCCGCATGGTTAATATCAACGGCAAGATGATTCGCGAAGGGGATATGGTTGCCAGTGACCTCAAACTGCTTGAGATCACTGAAGGGGGCGTCGTGTTGGGTTATTTACACTACGTGTTCGAAGTGAGCGTCTTAAGGGATTGGAGTTTTAACTAACCTGCGGGAACACTATTGGTCTGAGTATTCTGTAACTCGATCAGTTGCTGATTGACCTGCTGTCGATAACGATCAATTGCATCGATTGCTTCTTCGACTACTTTTAGCTGCCGATTGATGGTCGCGATCGAGCGTTTTTGTGCTTCGGATTGATCAGCCTGATCCTCCACTTGCCCTCTGACCAGACTCACGGTCGTCTTCAGTTCGTCACTATCCCTCGTCGCTGAACGCGTCAGCACGGAAACAGCCTTTGCACTGCTGTCCAGTTCGGTTTTCATCGCGGCAACGTCTTGGCCTAACTGGTTCTTGGCGGTTACCAACCCTTTCACCGATTGTTCGATCGTCGAAATCACCTGACGATTCTCTCGGTAGGAGACGCGCCAGAGTTTATCAATTTCCGAGAAATTGGTGGCCTGCTGCTCTTTCAGCGTCTGCAATTCTTTGGATACATCCGTACCTGTAGCCGCAAGACGTGCTTCCAGGTCACGCACACCCTTATTCGCCTGGTCCAGCAGTTCATTAGATCGGTCGAGTCGCTGTTGCACCTCGTAGAGTGTGTATCCACCAATACCTAGCATCACGCCCATCAGCACCAGCGAAAAGACCAACAACCCACGAAAATTACTTTGCCGAGGCGCTGCGAGCGTTCGACGCCGAGAATCTAATTCGTCCTTCTCTGGCGCGATGACTGGAATCTCGTCCAAATTTCTACTATTGCCGTTGTCCTGATCACTCATGCTTTTCTTTCCGGAATTAAAAAAGGGCTCCGTGGAGCCCTTCGCATTTTATCCTGCAGAGTCTTTATAAAACAGCGACAATGCCATACAAAACGACGGTTAGCGCAAAACCAGAGGTAATTACGCCGCTTACAGAGGTCATGGGACCCTGCTTACCAAACATCGCGTTGCCTTGCAGAATAGCAATAACGATCAGCGCTACAATCAACGCCATGTTATTGGATTCACCCATTGCCAGGCCACTCGACATGTGTGCCGAAGACCCCATGAAAAACAACATTGGCAGAGAAAACAACGTATTGGTTCTTGAGGCTAGCGCAGCCTTCGGTGCCGAGGCTGCAGCATTCGGCAATGGATCACCGCCTTCAGCAACTTGCTTCGCAGACGCGATAATGACCTTTTGATTCGGCCAGATAATCAGCCAGACATTGAGGAACATTAAAATACCAAGCGTCGAGCCAACGACAATATCAATCGACAGAAATTGATGTCGGTTACCCAATAACACCACACCGGTCAGGAACGTAAACATCGCCCCCCAACGAAACCACCAGAGCGCTCGCGGAACCAACTTCTGGATCGCAGCAGCGCGATGTGCAGGTTCGGCTTCTTTGAAGTATTCAGCTTGAACAAAGTTGAAGTAATACAACAGACCAATCCATGTGATTCCCGCCAGGAAGTGACCCCAACGGACCAGATAGTCCAACCCACCACTCGTAAATAACGCTATATCCATGTTTCCCTCTCTATTTTTTTTGGAGAGGCTATGCGCCTATACCATCTCGCGCATGCCCCCATTTGGAACACCTAATGGAACGCCTGCTTTTTGAAACACTTTATTGGAACACTCAATAGAACGCTACCTGGTCTAAAATTGCGGCGTCCACTCGCATGGCTATGATAACATTACAATTTTTCAATAACCACGTGGAATATTCAAGAACTGTCCCCCGGCGTCTGCCACACCTGAACAGTTTTCATGGGGCTATTACCCTGGATCATTAATCGGTAATATGCTTTGTTCCCCGAAGCCCGATCACCATCTGGTCTTCACCTAGATGAAACAAGTCGCCAAAGAGCACCTTATGCCAAATATTTACCTAGCTTTATTTGCGTCAGCCCTTTGTAGTCAAGCTGTGGCCGCTGATGACAAACCCTGGACGGTTTATTCCAACGTAGATTTCTTTGCATTCAGTGAACCCGTCTCCATCGATCAGTTCGCCTCAGACTTCGACGACGATCTCGAAGGTGGCGACACGGCATTCACTCACAACCGTATTGAAATTGGCGGTAAGTGGAAGGGGTTTCATCTCGGCTATGTGCACCGCTTTGACTATGTCACTGAATTTACTGAAGACACCGCCTTTTATCACCACTCTGAAAAAAACAATATTGCCCTGCCGCAAAACCGCCGTTACGATCTTTTACTTGATGTTGAACGGGTTGAAGCAAAGGGCTTCGAGGTCGGTTACGAATGGAATTTCTACAAGGGTGTGACCGTCGATGTGTCCTATTCTTACTACACCGACATCTCTGAATTACAGTCCGGCTCCGCCGGTGTGCTGGGCGATCTAACGCCTTTTACAGATGAATTCAAGGCTGACGCAAATGTCATTCTCGACAATATTAGCCTCGCAAACCGAGACCTCTCATCGCTCTTGACCCTGGCCCAAAGCGTACAGGCAAATCTGGACATCGACTATGCTTACAACGAACCCAAATTTGGCGAACGCGACTATCGCGAGCCAGTTATCACCGGGCCGCAAAATCCGCCTTTAACCGGTGTCAATTTTACTGACCCTGGAGGCACAGGATATTCAGTAGACATTGGCTTTAACTGGCAGGTGAACAACCAACTCAACGTCAATCTAGAGTTGATTGATATCGCCAATGAGTTCAGCTGGGACAATGCGCCTAGAACCATAACGACTTTCGATTTGAACGCATTCTTGATCGATGCGGTGAACCTTGCCCAGGCACTCGTTGACGGTGAAATCGTTACCCCTAATGATTTGATCGATAAGCACGTGAATGTGCAAATTTTTAATGAAGACTTCAAGCAAGAATTAGCGTCTCGCTACGATTTGGAGGTCAACTATCACCTGAACCGAGAATTGGAACTATTCGGTTGGACGCCTTCGATTGGTGTTTCTGCGGGTTACTATAAAACTGACACTAAAGATTTCCCACGAATTGGCGTCAATCTTGATCAAATGCTATTTCTCGGATACGACATTGGTGGCGAAGCCATCACACTCGGCTACGAAGGTAAATATGGATTTTTACGTCTGGTCTCCGATGATTTCGGTTTTAAAGACGCCCGAACCTATGGTATCGCTGCTGGCCTCAACTACTCTTTTTAACTGCAGCAGCACTCAGCACTACAACACCATTAAGATAAAACCGTAAGACTGGATCGAATTGATCATAAAGATAGCCGCCAGCAATGCGACCACGCAAGGCCAGGTTGCCCCGTATCGATCGACCAAAGTACCCAGGCCCTACGGCAGAATGGCAAATACTAGACCGGCGGGTAAAAAGGCCTAACTTAACAGCCGAACGAATGCAGCACTAACCGGTTGAGGGTCTGCTTGCAAAGCGGAGACTGGTGTTGATTCTGGCACCGGCTAAAGTTGAGCGGGTTTTTGCTTCAACATTTTAACCCATGGCGCGTGCTCGCTCATTTTGTGGCGCGATATCCGTCGTGATTGCATCAACGGTCAGAAGCAGTTACAGCGATAATGTGAAGAGGCTAAACAAACCACCAATCTCGAAGGCTGTTGCACCTAAAGCTTGGAGTTAACGCAAAGGGTAAAAGAGACTGCGCCACATGGCCTGTAATGGAGGCATCACGTTTAAGACTCCAGTAAAGGCCTGAATGTGCCACAGTGGTTCATTACCTAGCAGCCTATCTAGCCGTCACTTGCATCTGACCGGAACTCAAATCTGTTAACGCTCCAGCAACTGCATTGTGATAACAGCTGCGCACTTTAGCTAAGGCGGATAGTGAACGGGTTTTTGAATAGTTCCCAGGACCACAAACTTCACTGGCCGCGGCGCGAATTTCGCTTTCTAGTCTAGCGCGTCCTTGTGGAGACTTAATATCCCCCTTCTGGTACGTGATCACAACACTATCTGATGACACCTGGCTAGATTTAACAGCGGCCTGAGACATCACAGGTAACGTCATTAGACCAACAACAATCGCAGCAGCAACACTTTTTAAACTTAACTTCATAACAACTCTCCTCAAACAAAAAAACTGATCCGTGAGTTCAAAGACTCGATAGTATTGACGCATATATTCATGAAAGGGTTTGAGTAAACTCGTTAAGATGCAGTATCTATACGATGAAAAGGTAGAGTATCGGTTAGGTCGAATGATCATGGCGACGAATGGCGATATCACAACTCAGCTTCAAGTTGATTGTGGGGGTAAAAAAGTTGTGCTCTGGACCGCGAGTGATTAATCTGCCGCCATGTTTGAATCTGACTACATTATCGTTGGTGCCGGTTCTGCTGGATCTGTTCTGGCCAACCGACTATCTGTCAATCACACGGTCACGCTGCTCGAAGCGGGTCCGGTGGACCATGCCTGGGACTTCCGCCTGCATATGCCTGCTGCGTTGTCTGAGGTACTCGCAACCGATCGCTATAACTGGTTTTACCACACAGAGGAGGAACCAGGTTTAAACGGCAGATCGCTCTATTGCCCCCGGGGCAAAGTATTAGGCGGGTCATCTTCTATCAACGGCATGATCTATGTGCGCGGTAATCCTGAAGATTTTAATCGATGGGCGTCGATCCTGGGTTCAACGGCATGGGACTACGAGCATTGTCTGCCCTATTTTAAGAAAGCAGAATGTTCAGACCTTGGAGACCCGGCAGTTCGCGGTACCCAGGGTCCTCTGCATATTCGTCGCGGCGCGGGAGACTCGCCTCTCTACCAGGCCTGGTTGAAATCCGGTCAAGAGGCTGGCTATCCATTGCAAGACGATCTCAATGGGTTTGAACAAGAAGGCGTGGGGCTGTTTGACAGCACCATCCACGCGGGTAAACGCGGTAGCGTCGCTAGAGCTTATCTACACCCGGTAATGCATCGTAAGAATCTACGCGTCGTCACCGGCACTCAGGTATCTCGAATCCTACTTGAAGGTAAGAAAGCCGTTGGTATCGAAACCCGAGATCGGGGTAAGACGACTGTTTATCGAGCCGCAAAAGAGGTCGTCATTTGTGCCGGCGCTATCAACTCGCCGCAACTATTGATGCTGTCAGGTATTGGCAATGGCGAAGAATTGCAGGACCTGGGTATAGAAGTCGCTGCGCACCTTCCCGGGGTTGGACAGAATCTGCAGGACCATTTGGAGATCTATGTTCAATATGCCTGCCTGCAACCGGTTTCCCTTTACCCGTCGCTTAAGTGGTACCGAAAACCATTTATTGGATTACAGTGGTATTGGAATCAAACTGGCGCTGGCGCAACCAACCACTTTGATGCCGGCGGTTTCCTTCGCAGCGATCCAACTCAGCCTTATCCAGATTTACAGTGTCACTTCCTGCCGGTCGCAATGGACTACGATGGTAAATCGAAATTTGCCGGGCATGGCTTTCAGGTTCACGTCGGACCGATGAAACCCACTAGCCGAGGTAGCGTCACGCTACGCGACGCAGACCCTAGATCTACGCCAAGAATACGCTTTAATTATAACGAGACTGAAGAGGATCAACAGGTGATGGCGAGAGGTATTGATATCGTCCGCAATATTGTCGCCCAACCCGCTTTCAGTCAATTCGCCGGTAATGAGGTAAGACCCAACGAGATGAACCTGGCTGAGTTTGTCCGCCAGTTCTCAGAAAGCGCTTATCACCCGAGTTGCACCTGTGCCATGGGCAGCGTCGTGGATGAAGCAGCTCGGGTCTATGGCATAGAGAACCTACGCGTCATTGACGCGTCAATCATGCCGGAAATCACTAATGGCAACCTGAACGCGCCGGTGGTGATGATGGCCGAAAAACTCAGCGACAAGATCCTCAGCTAGAACCGGCAAACTCAATCAGCGACTGTCGCTCCTGCCGAATCAATAGATCATGACACAGCACCAAATTCAGCGAGGACAGACCAGCTGAAAACCAGGGTGACACCAGCGCCGACATCAAATTTGCGCGATCTAACAAGGCCAGACCATCGATGTCGACGAGAAAAACGAGTGCGATTAGCGGTATTAGCAGCGCGATCACCAGAATCGAAAACAGTGAGTAAATATTCGCTGTTCTCAACCAGTAGCCCCACACCAGATTATGACTTTTCCGGATCGCTTCTATCGGGCCCATCGGCCGGATAACGAATAGTGTGGCGGCCGGCAACAGCGTCACCATTAGAATAAACCCCGGGATGACAAATAACAGCAGACCGAGCACCATCAAACTAATCGTGATCAGCAGCACGACCATCAATATCGGCAACTTCTCCAGCGCACGTGACGCGACCGCACCAATCGTCACGTGTTTTTGCATCAGATGATTAAAGCAAACAAGCGTCACGATGGTATTGAGGTATGCACTCACGACCGTCAAAACGAGCGTCGTAGCAAGAGAAGAATTAGTATCTGCCGCCCCGTGCAACTGCGACCAGCCAGCCGCAATCCCAAGTCCAGACGACAGCACAAGTACCGGCCAAATGGCGCCAAAACACTCGACAAATAACCGGCATCCCAACACGAAGACACGCCATTTACCGACTTCGCTATTGTTCAATATCAAAAACGTTTCCCCTGTTCTTCTGGTTAAGAGCTGTGGTTAAGAGCTGTCATTGATAGTTATCGCCGACACTGGCACCGAAACTGACATTCAGCGGATTAGTGTTCATCAAGTTAGTGTCCATAAAGATAGACCCTATACCGAAAACCCTTGTCCTGAAAGAAACGAACACCGGCTTTCGCCACTGTATATTCAATTTTTAACACCTGCTCTTCACGACGCGATGTCCAGCGATCCGCCGCGTCTGTGCACGGTGTCGACAATGCAGGCGTTGCCGCCAGGCCCAGCGGGCAGAAAATCACGCCATTAGCTCCGGGCCGAACGGGAATCTGCTCAAGGATGCGGACATGTGAGTCACCGTAAAATGCGACTAGGCCCGATTCAGGGTAGTCACCGGCAACCCAGTCCATTGCACCCTGCTGACTCTCGTCCCAGAGCGCCATCAGCATTAATGCGGCTTCTTGTCGCGGTAAGTAATAGTTACGATTACCCGACGATCCCTGTTGCCACGCGTATATAGGGCTGAGGAACAAAACCAGACAAAGCCACCCCAGGAAGATGTTACGACTCCGCTGTTGCATAACCACAAATGTCTGGTCGGACGCACCATGGCTGAGATTACGGAACCAAAGTAACGAGAATGCAAAGCCGAGCGGAATTGCCCAGGGCAAAGATAAACTAACAAAACCCGTAATTCCAAACAGCAGCGTCAACAGGTACGGAAGCCAGGCCAACCCAAAAAGTACGTCGCCCTTCCCGTTCGGCAACCAGCTCTGCCAGATACTGGTTGGCCAGCGAGTCGGCATGCAGATCAATGCGGCGATCCACGCCAGTAACCAATAGGCTAAAGGTACCAGCAAAAACTTACCCAGCTGTTTAACGTCGACAGTCCCAACCCCCTGATCTTGCACATACTGAAACGTCGCAAAGTCATTCTTCGATAACCAATACAGGTGAGGCGCAAGCACAACACAACAGATCAGCAGCGCGAGCCACGGGAACGGCGTCAACAACCAACGCCGACCGCTAGCAGTGATCAGCGTTAGGACCCCAAGACTGAGCAGCAAAACACCAGAGTAATATTTCCCCAGCACCGACAAGGCCGCCAATGCTCCCAGCAAAGTCGCACAACCAACGCCTCGAACACCTTGGCTCGACTGACTTGCGAGCCAAGCAACCGCCAACCAGGGCCACACTGGCAGCAAAATCGTATTGGCGTTGAACTTCACTGCCAGCGTGCTGTAAGGCAGCGCGAGACACATGACGAGGGTTGCCGCGAGACTGAGCCTAGAGAGGCCGAGTCTTGCCCCTAGTACATAGATGCCCGCAAGCCCCAATGCCGCATTGCCGTAGGCCAGTACGTGGTATGAAACCTGGTTTGTCGGGAATACCGAAAACCAGACACCGGTAATCCAACCGACGAGCGGTGGATGTTTATCCTGGCCCCAGTCAAAGCTCTGGCCCCAGGCGAAGTTTTCCAACATATCCCCATAGGAATCCAGATTGGTATCTGAAACCATATGCGACAGCGTCCACGCCAACACATAGATGACCAGTAAAACACTGATATTAGGGTTAGCCGCACTGGCCATTAACTGACTTCTCACTTTCTTCAAAACTGTACCGGTGTACTAGAACAAGACCGCAATGTATCCCGCGGCCTACAATGGCGTAAACTGTTTGTATGCAAGATACAGAAACCACTACTGACAGCTTCCGCAGCTACGATGAGCATCAGACAGATCACGTCGCCAATTTTTATCGAGACAATCACCGCTTTCAGACCCTCGCCTTCGCCCAGCAAAAACTAGCAGAGTATGGCCCATTGAATCGCGCTACCATGAGCACCTGGGAAGCTATTTCGACGTTGGATTCAATCTCTGATGACAGCGACCCCGACACAGAACTATCCCAGTTAGATCACTTGCTGCAAACCGCAGAAGCGATCCGTGCTGCCGGCCAGCCCAGATGGTTACAACTCACCGGGCTCATTCACGACCTGGGAAAAGTACTTTGTCTGTTCCGTGAGCCTCAATGGGCGGTGGTAGGCGATACCTTTCCTCTTGGCTGCCGGTTTTCTGAAGACATTATTTATCATCAATATTTCAAGGATAACCCGGACACCCTGTCAGCCAGCTACCAGACAGAGATCGGCATTTACGAGCGTCACTGCGGTCTCGATCAGGTGACGATGAGTTGGGGACACGACGAGTATCTCTACCAGGTCATGAAAGCATTCCTGTCCCCGGAGGCCTTGTTTGTGATCCGTTACCATAGCTTCTACAGCGCACATCAGGCGGGCAACTACGGCTATTTGATGAGTAAGGAGGACCACAAGATGATGCAGTGGGTACGTCTCTTCCAACCTTACGACCTATACTCTAAAAGCGATTTACCGCCAGATCGAACTGAGCTGTTGCAGTATTATCAAGGCCTTGTAGCCGAGTTTTTGCCCGCAGCCATAAAGTGGTGAGCATCGGCACTACTGATCAAATTTTAACCACGAGTCTATTAACACAGTCCTAAAAACTAGATAATAAGGTTCCAGTTTTTCCACTCAGCGCACAGTGAGGTCTCTTTCATGACATCCGCCAATCATTTCGATGTCATCATCGTCGGCGCCGGCCTATCCGGAATCGGCGCAGCCGTACATATTAAGAAACACTGCCCGGGCAAAACTTTCGCGTTATTAGAAAGCCGCGCACAAATTGGCGGCACCTGGGATCTGTTCCGCTATCCGGGCGTTCGCTCGGACAGTGACATGCATACACTGGGTTATAGCTTCAAACCCTGGACAGAAGCCAAGTCGATTGCCGATGGACCGTCAATTCGCCACTACGTTAAAGAAGCCGCCAAAGAAAATGATATCAATCGACATATACGCTTTAACTCAAAAGTACAGTCTGCACACTGGTCGACGCCAGAGGCCCGATGGGAAATTGAAACCAATGATGAAAATGACGAGCGATCAAAGGTCTCCGCAAACTTTTTATTCATGTGCGGCGGATACTATAACTACGACCAACCTCACGACCCGAAATTTGAAGGTTTAAACGACTTCAACGGACAGGTACTACACCCTCAATTTTGGCCGGAAGATCTCGATTATGCTGGCAAAAAAGTCGTCGTCATCGGTAGCGGTGCCACGGCCATGACGCTGGTCCCAGCGATGGCTAAAATCGCACAGAGCGTCACCATGGTGCAACGATCTCCGACCTATGTGGTATCAGCGCCGGGCCAGGACAAGATCGCCAACAGGCTGCGCAAGATTTTACCGGATAGTTGGGCTTATGCACTGACACGACTAAAGAATACGACGTTACAAACCTATTTTTACAACATGACCCGGCGCGAGCCAGAAAAAACCAAACAGCGCCTACTTAAAATGATGGCTGAACATCTGGATAAGGACACCATCGACAAACACTTTACGCCGACCTATAACCCCTGGGACCAGCGCTTGTGCTTGATCCCAGACGCGGATCTCTACCAAGCGATAAACACAGGCAAAGCCAATATAGTCACTGAGCACATTGATCGCTTCACTGAAAAAGGCTTGTTATTGAAGGATGGTAGCGAGCTTGAAGCGGACATCATAGTGACAGCAACGGGGCTAGAGATGACCGTCTTATCTAACGTGGAATTTGTCGTCGACAATGAAAAAATTAACTTTCCTGACAAGTTTGCCTACAAGGGCATGCTCTACTCTGACATCCCCAATCTGGTACAGACTTTCGGCTACGTTAACGCTTCCTGGACCCTCCGCGCTGACTTAACCTCAGAATATGTCTGCCGCTTGTTAAACCGCATGGATAAGCTGGGTGTGCGGCAGGTCACGCCAAGATTACGCCCAGAAGATGAAAATATGCCAACCCGCCCATGGATTGATGGATTCACCGCAGGCTATATGCAGCGTTCAATGCATTTGTTTGCCAGGCAAGGCGAGGGGCCGTGGCGCAACACCCAGAACTACGCGCTGGATAAAAAGATGGTTCGCAAAGCGCCGATTGATGATACTGCTTTAGTATTCGACAATCCCAAACAACCGTCTAAAGTTGCATAAAAAAGCCCGGCGGTGGCCGGGCTTTTTCCATTCATACTTTCAAGTAACGCTTAATGCGCCAGACCTCATCCACCGAAGCGTTTTTTGTAACTCTCCGTGGCAACCTGACCGGCGCTAATACCATTCTTCTTGGCGATGCGTTGATAGGCTTCAGTACGAAGCTTATTCACCTCGTTGGCCAGCGCTTTAGTGGCGGCTGGTGAGGTATCTATCGCTTGCACGTAGCCGGTGGGCAGCTCAATAATTTGTCCAGCGGTTCTCGCATCGTCAAGCGGACTTGCTTGAATCATCGCCGCAGAAAATAGTAGTACGAAACATAAAACTAATCGTGACATATCGGTCTCCTTCTGGCTTTCACCTTAATCAGTGAAGCGCTAAATAAAAAATTCAATTAGAGGCTTGTAGTAGAAGCTCATTAGAAGAGCTCGTTAGAAGAGCTCGTTAAAAAATTTCTGATTCTTCCTCGAACAAGTCTTCCAGGTCTTTCTCAACTCTAATCCGGATCTCGTGCTCGATCTTAACGTTTAGATTAATTTCGATGGGTTGCTGTGGCGCTTCAACCCTGATCGTTGGGCTACAGCCAATGACCAACACACAAAAACTCGCGACTAATAAGTGTTTCATAACTCAACTACCTGTTTTATTCGTTATGGACGAATGGATGTCTTTTCGCCAATTTTTTCCGCCAGTTCAGCGCCAAGGCGAAGACTTTCCAGCAGCGTTCTTACGTTCTCTTCGACCGAAAGATTCAGGTGAACCTCTCTTCCACCCTGATATTGTGGGTTCGTACCCTTGATGCTAGTGCGCGCGGTCATCAGCCCTTCCTCTGAGTAATCCACCGAAGCTTCAAGCGTATGGTATTGGAAGTTGGTCATGGCATCTAGTACAACCGCAAGACCTTCATTCTTCTGACCTAATGTCATCACCGACTGATCGGCTAGATAACGAACAAACCCTCCTGGTGCCTCGGCAGCGATAGAAGCGCCATCGACAGTAAGATTACCAGCACTGATATGAACCGGAACTGAACCACTGACCAGACCTGAGCAGGTAAAGTCCTGGCGCTGCAAGGCTAGTATTTCCGACAATTTTAGTTTGTCCAATGATAACAACGCCGCGCCATTACCTGTTGCGATGTCATAGCCAAATTGCTGACTAGAAACTAACCCTCCTAGTAGCGCCATCTTGAGTTCTGTGCCAAGCAGCGTCGCGATGCCGTTTAGTGGCTCGACATAGATTTCGAAACCAAGATCAAGCGATTGCACTTCAATACCTGCCGAAATGCTAGGCACGCCGATTGTCAAATCTCCAGAGATTGCCGGCCAGCCTACTAGGGTCGCATCGAGCGACCCACCCTCGGCCGCGTAACCATCATACTCCATCGAAAACTGACGCAAACTAACGACCGTCTTGTGTTGCAACTCCAACTGTTGCAGCTTTAGCTCTGCCCTAGAGCCTGCTTCAGAGACTGCAGGGAAAACCCACTGGCCATTTGAACTCAGAGAAAATTTCCCGCTGGCATTCTCTAAGATGCTCACCACTTCTGCATCGGTATCTAAAAATATGCCAGCCGGCTCTAACAGATCACGTAACTTTCCGGTGAAGCCCGCATTGAAAGTGCCGACGCCGTCTATCATGTTATGGCTTGCCATGAATGCTACAGCACTACCCCAGACTTCTGTGGACTCAGTAAGCTCGACACTCGCGATGTTATCTTCTAACGAGAATATGGCCTCTCCAGACAACACTTCAGAGCCACTGATCAAACCACTGATGTTAGCGCGACCTCGAAAATTGTAGAACTCGTTGCTCTGACGAATATTGAGATCAGAGATTGAGACCTGAGTGGTGTAGTCATCCATACTTGCAGAAATGGCCACTTTGCTAAAATCACACTGGATCCCGGCCAATTCGAATTCAGACAAGACAAGCTCTAGACGACATTCGTTAGCTCCCTCGACATGCAAACCAGCAGCGTCAAAAGCGACCGGATCTATATTGATCAACGGATGTTCAATAACAGACACTGTCGCCGTCTCCGAACCATATGAAAAAGCTATCTCGTGTTTGCCAGCCGAGTATGCACGCGCTTCTTCTGCGTTAAAGGACCAATCGCTCTCTAGGCTGATCTTGCCGTTTACAACCAGACTGGATAGCAGTGTTACTACAGAGGCTTGCTGACTAACCAAAGCATCGATACTGAACGCAGCCTTCGTCAAATTACCTCGTAAACCTTCAAAACCAAGGTCTCCAAGCTGCAGATTCAGCTCGGAGTCGCCTTGCCCTACAAAAGAAAATGAATCACCACTGGGTTCAATCACAAATTGTCCCAGCGCGTGCTCTTCATCTAACAGCCAATCTAATTGCCACCGATCCGTGTAACGTAGTTCTGCCGTGAAGTGCTGAGCAGGCACGGTCAGGTGAATATCAAACTGACCTATATGTTTGCTCCAGCCTAGCGTCATGGATTCACACTGACCATTCTGGCAAACAGTCAACTCCTTTATCTGGCCGGACTGCGGCGCCATGAGTAATAGATCTTGAACTTGCGTCCAGAACGCTATGAGAGTTTGCGGATCACCTTCAACGCCCACGCCTAAAGTGACGAAGGCACGCTTTATCTCAAGGTAACTTTTACCTTCTGGCAGTGGTGTGAGGTCCAGCTGATCAATCTCGATGTCCATCGACTCAGAACCGAGTTCTAAACGAGCAGCCTTAATACCTGATGGCATCGGTGGAGAGAGTTTGAGCGCTCGCAACTCAAACCCAGAAGCCGGAAGTTGATTGTGCAGTATTCGTTTCACCACACTTTCGCTGTTGTACCACGCCGCCAAGAGGAACAGCGAAACGACGATCAAACTAATACCAAACCAGCGCATAATATTAAGACTTCAGTTCGTCAGACAGATTTTGCCCAAGAGATTCAATTTTAAATGGCTTACGCTGAAACGGGCCATCACCTTAGTCGTATAGAAAGGTTCAAATAATCGATTCCAATCATGGGGATCAATACCTGTACCCTCGTCTTCAATGCTAAGAACAACGTAGTCACCCGCTGGAAGCCTCTGATAAAACAGGTCGCGACCCTCTGAATATTGATTGTTGGTAGAGATGTAAATCTTACCCGAGTCTTCCCGGGCTTCAATGCGATTGGTGACGAGTTTCATCAACCGCTTTTGTAAGTGAACAACAGAACCCAGGTAATCCTGAATCACATCGTTGAGATTAAGCACCTCACGCGAGACAACGCCACGTCGGGTGGGCATCAACGGGCACCGGCAACAACAATAGGCAGCACAGGATAATCATGCTGAGTATTTGTATGGTTCTAACTCAACTCTAGGAAAGTCTTCACTATATACCTTTGATCACGGTTAAAAACCAGTTTGAATCTCAGTCGAGCAATCGCGACAATACCCGACTTCAAAAGAGGAAATACGGTCATGACAACACCGATGGGTGTCACATTTGGAAGCCTTGGCGTGCTCGGCGCGCCAGCCATCATGGATATCGCAAGAACAGCCGAAAGCAGTGGCTATTCGTCCCTATGGACGGTGGAGGCGAATGGTACTGATGCTTTTTCACTACTCGGCAGTGTTGCCGCTGTTGCACCAGAGCTCGACCTTGCGACCGGCATTATACCGGCGCAGATCCGCTCCCCCAGTTTGACCGCCATGACGGCGTCAACCCTGCAAGCGCTGGCACCGACACGAAATATCTGGCTAGGCATTGGCGTTTCTGCGCCTGGGATTTTGCAGCAACATGGCCACACAGCAACCAAGCGTCCAATCGCCATGATGCGTGAATACGTCGCTCTACTGAGAGAATGCATGAGCGGTGAGAGCGTCACCTTTGAGGGAGACTTCTGGAGTGTTAAGCGGTTCCGTTTAGGTATGCGCATTGGCGAACGGAAACCTAAAATCGTGATGGCAGCGCTCAACCCTCAAATGCTCAAATTGGCGGGTGAAATCGCCGATGGTGTACTGCTTAATTATTTACCCGCCTCACACGTGGCAAGTTCTATTGCGCAAATTCGCAGGGGTGGCGATGCTAAGATCTTCGCCTATGTCCATGCCGCTGTGAGTGATTTTGAACAATCGGCAAACTCAGCCAGAAAAGACCTGTTTAACTATGCGATGGCAGACAGCTACGCCAACATGTTTCGTCAAGCGGGCTTTGCTAACGAAATTGATGCGCTGCGAGCCTGCCACCAAAATCGTGATCGCGAGGGCGCCCTGGCGGCAATTTCTGAACGCATGATTCAGGCAATCGACTTCATTGGTAATTCTGACGAAGTAACGCAGTTTGTATCGGACTACGTTGCAGCGGGCATCGAGTACCCGGTGCTAATGCCCATGCCCTGGGGAGAGGATCGCGCCGCAGTGACGAAAGCCACCATGTCGGCAGCCATTGAAGCCGTCGTCTAGTAGGAAAATCAATCGACTTCGACGAACAAGGCAGCCGCTACTAAGCCCGATAATTCCGCCTATACTGACTAAGAGCACAAACAGGCAAAGATTTCGCCTGGCGAGAGCCCCTGCCCAACGCAATTAGATGACACCTTCGAGGCCGCTTTTTATCAAGTCGTACTCAAAGCTGAACCCTCTGCAAATGCTTCTATCGTGATCAAAGCGGTCGAGGAACAACGCGCAAAACCCATGCAAGATCCTACTTTGTTGCCACGCCAACCATTGATTTTGGCGCGGCTTCTGCAAGCGAACTGGTCCAGATCATAATGAGTGTTCTAACTGCCGAGGTGCTTACCAGCTATCTATCAACATTATTGACCTGCATTGCTGAACTGGTAATCGTCCAAGGCAAACTAGATAACGAAGAAGTGATCAGCCAATGGTAGAGTTTTTATTGGCGCCGAGTGAACGTGCCAGAGAGATTTAAGAACAGGGCCCAAAAGAGAATACCTCAAGATAATCCCAAGAAAGCCTTAAGCGTCTAATTTTAGACAAAAAAATGCCCGGATAAACCGGGCATCTTCTTTCTAGGCTTCTTGGGTTACTTCGTAACCCCGCGCAAATTCAACTAGGTTGAATTTGTTTACATCATGCCGCCCATGCCGCCCATGCCGCCCATATCAGGCATGCCGCCGCCAGCGCTACCTTCTTCTTCAATGTCAGCGATCATACATTCAGTCGTGATCATCAAACCCGAAACAGAAGCTGCTGCTTGAAGCGCTGTACGCGTAACTTTTGCTGGATCAGGCAGACCGAATTTAATCATGTCGCCGTAATCGCCAGTTGCCGCGTTGTAGCCGTCGCTGCCCTTAGACTGCTTGACTTTATCCACAACGACAGAGGCTTCAGCACCGGCATTAGTGACGATTTGACGCATAGGCGCTTCCATCGCTTTCCGCAGGATATTGATACCAACTGTCTGGTCTGCATTGTCACCTTCTAGGCCTTCGAGAGCCTGTAGGGCACGAATTAACGCAACACCACCACCAGGTACAATACCTTCTTCTACCGCTGCACGAGTAGAATGCAGTGCGTCTTCAACACGAGCTTTCTTCTCTTTCATTTCAACTTCAGAACCAGCACCAACCTTAATGACAGCAACGCCGCCAGCCAGCTTAGCAACACGTTCTTGGAGCTTTTCACGATCGTAGTCAGAAGTCGTGTCTTCAATTTGAGTACGAATCTGGTTAACGCGAGCTGAGATCCCATCGGAATCACCAGCGCCGTCTACAATAACTGTGTTCTCTTTAGTCAGTGTAATGCGCTTAGCAGAACCCAAATCGTCCAGAGTTGCCGAGTCGAGAGACAGACCGACTTCTTCAGAGATAACCGTACCGCCAGTTAGCGTTGCGATGTCCTGCAGCATTTCTTTACGACGATCGCCGAAACCAGGCGCTTTAGCAGCAGCTACTTTCACGATACCGCGCATGTTGTTCACAACTAGAGTAGCCAATGCTTCGCCTTCGATATCTTCAGCGATGACAACCAGTGGTCGTCCTGCTTTAGCAACAGCTTCCAGAATCGGCAGCATGTCACGAATGTTGGAGATCTTCTTGTCAAACAACAGCACGAATGGATCTTCCATTTCCGCGCTCATGTTTTCTTGATTGTTGATGAAATAAGGAGACAGGTAACCGCGATCAAACTGCATACCTTCAACTACGTCTAGTTCATTTTCCAGACCAGTACCTTCTTCAACAGTGATCACACCTTCTTTACCAACCTTGTCCATTGCATCAGAAATTATCTGGCCGACAGCTGTGTCACTGTTAGCAGAAACACTACCTACCTGGGCAATGGTCTTGCTGTCAGTACAAGGTACAGCTAATTTTTCAACTTCTTTAACGGCAACAGCTACGGCTTTATCGATGCCGCGCTTGAGGTCCATTGGGTTCATGCCAGCAGCAACGGCCTTTAGGCCTTCATTCAAAATTGCTTGAGCTAGAACGGTCGCAGTCGTAGTACCGTCACCGGCAACATCTGAAGTCTGGGAAGCAACTTCTTTCACCATTTGTGCGCCCATATTTTCGAACTTGTCTTTCAGCTCGATTTCTTTGGCAACAGAAACACCATCTTTAGTGATGGTTGGTGCACCAAACGACTTGTCCAAAACCACGTTGCGACCTTTTGGTCCCAAAGTGACTTTAACTGCGTCGGCCAATACATTGACACCGGCCAGCATGCGATTGCGCGCAGAGTCACCAAATTTTACGTCTTTAGCAGTCATATCAAATTTTCCTCTAAATCTCTTGAATTAACGTAAGTTGGCTTACTCAATAACGCCAAATACTTCGCTTTCGCTCATGATCAATAGCTCTTCGCCGTCAACCTTTACGGTGCTACCGCTGTACTGACCGAAAAGGACCTTGTCGCCGACCTTCAGGTCAACTTTCTGAGCCTTGCCGTCATCGCCTTTCTTACCAGGACCAACAGCTAGCACTTCACCTTGTGAAGGCTTCTCGGCAGCAGAACCGGGCAATACGATGCCTCCAGCCGTTTTTGTTTCTTCTTCAACGCGTCGGACTACCACGCGATCTTGCAGTGGACGGATCTTCATTCTTATCTCCCATAAGTGAAACCTACGGCAGAATTTGACCCTGCCGGTTGGCTTTTTACGTAAACCTCGCTAATCTTCTCTTCCCTTGGAGCGCAGTAAAAATGCGCTTTGCAGGCAAGAATTAGCACTCTCCTGTTTGGAGTGCTAATCATAGGGGCGAAAACCTGAGATTCAACCCTGCAGCAGGCAAATAGTGAAAAAAAATGCCAGATAGCGTCGAAAACACCAAAGAAGCCGTTTGGCAGATCGTTCATGCCATTCCCCGTGGTCGAGTTGCGACCTATGGACAGGTCGCGCGAATCGCCGGAATGCCACAACATTCAAGGCTCGTGGGTAAAATCCTGAGTGGTTTACCCAAAGGAACGAAAATTCCATGGCACAGGGTCATCAATAGTCAGGGCAAGATCTCCAATCCAAACCCGGCGCGACAAGCTGAGCTGCTGGCAAGTGAAGGCGTGATCCTACTCAATGGGCGAGTTAGCCTGGCTCACTATCGGTGGCAGGCAGACTAGTAGACCGGCTGGCCGTTAGGCCTGTCGGCGCATCATGATGATGACCATAAGAATAGCGGGTAGCCCTAGAGCGGCTGCAATCAGGAAAAACTCGAAATAGCTGTAGGCATCAACCACCAGCCCTGAGAAGCCGCTGACGAACTTGCCAGGCAATGTCATCAGAGAGCTGAACAAAGCATACTGAGTCGCTGTGTAAGCCCTGTTCGTTAGGCTCGACAGGTAGGCAACAAATGCCGTGGCGGCAAAACCGCCGCTGATATTATCTGCGCTAATGACCACAGCCAAATAGGACAACTCTGCTGGCAAAAGAGATAACCCAGCAAACAACAGGTTGGTTGATGCAACAGCGATCGCACCCACCAGTAAACAACGATAAATCCCCCACTTCACGACCAAGAGCCCACAAATCGCAGCACCGGCAATCGACATAAAGAAGCCAAACACCTTCGCCACGTTGGCGATGTCGGTTTTACTAAAGCCCATGTCGAGATAAAACGGGTTAGCCATAATACCCATGGCAATATCACTTAAGCGAAATACCGCGATAAACAACAAGATAAAAAGCGCAAAGCCACTGTTACGGCTAAAAAAATCAACGAACGGATTGATAACGGAATTGAACACGCCCCGTGCCCAACTTTGCCCCTCTGGTTCAGCTTCGGCCAGCAACGAGTCCCGTTCGCGAATGGGCTCCGCGATGAGAAGAACCGTCACAATTCCCACCAGGGTCAATAGCGCCATTGCTTGATAGGCGATTATCCAGTTATAAAATGAAGCCACGTATAAGGCGCCGGCTCCCGCTGCCAGCAAAGCCACCCGATAGCCGAAGATATAGGTGGCCGACATAGCCCCCTGGTATTTCTCATCCTGGGCTTCGATGCGATACGCATCAATGGCGATATCCTGAGTTGCAGACGAAAATGCGACGACCAGCGCTGCCATTGAAAGCAAGTAGAGGTCGGCAGCACCAATGAAGGACATCAGCAACAAGCCAACCGCTATGCCAATTTGGCCAACCAGCATCCAGGAACGTCGCTGACCGAGGCTATGGGTCAAAAATGGAATTGCCAATCGATCGACAACTGGTGCCCATACCACCTTGATGGAATAGGTAATACCTACCCAGGCAAAGAAGCCAATCGCACTTTTACTCACACCTTCATCACGCAGCCAGGCGGTCAGCGTCGAGAACACGAGAAGAAAAGGTAGCCCACCAGAGAATCCCAGAAACATCATTGCGATGACTCTGGGACGGGTATAGACCCGCGCCAGCTCAGGCCAGGACATTTCGGTAGTTTCAGTCAAAAGTTAGTCTCTGAAATTGTTGAACTGAAGCGGCTGTTCAATATCGGAGTCTTTGAGCATCGCCATCACCTGTTGCAGGTCATCGCGCTTTTTGCCGGTGACTCTTACCTTCTCGCCCTGAATCGCCGCTTGTACTTTCATCTTTTTATCTTTGATCAGTTTTACGATCTTTCGTGCCAGATCAGCTTCAACGCCCTGACGAATCAATACAGTCTGATGCAGCAACTTGCCCCGGTGCCTTGAATCCTGGACGTCAATCACGCGCACGTCGATACCTCGTGATACAAGTTTACTGCGTAATATATCCAGCAACTGCTCCAATTGGATATCCGCCTCTGCTGTCAGTTCTACTTCGGCTTCATTGCGTTTGAAATTCGCATCAACACCACGAAAATCAAATCTCGTACTAAGCTCGCGATTCGCTTGATCTACAGCATTATTTAGCTCATGCAGATCAACTTCTGAAACCGCATCGAAAGATGGCATAGTTATTTCCCCACTGTTTCATTACACTGATACCTGACGGTAGCACTCAAGCATACCGAAATATCAGGGCTAAGTGCACGTAGCAATATGTTTGACCATCAGATCATCATCATCTTGCGCCCGGACTCAGATAGAGCCCCTTACGAAACGGCCTTAAGCAAGTTCAAACAAATGCAATTCAGCACATCCGCGACTGATGCACTGCAATTTCTCGAGCGGGCACCGGCGTACGTAGCATTCATCGAGAATGAGTGCGAGGACATGACCGGCATTGAAATTGCCGAAGCCATCCGCGACATCGACGATGACAACAACCACTTTACATACATATGCCTAATAGGCGCCGAATCAACGGAAAGCCTAATTCAAAGCGCGGTAGATACCATCGATACCCATGTACAGATCGCGAACGAAACACTGACCGCCGCCGCATTCGCCGGCAATAGAATGTCGACCCGAATCAATGGGCTGAAAGATCTCAATGTCAAACTTCAACGCACCAACCGGCAAATGCAAAAGGGTCAACTGTTAGATCCTCTAACGGGCCTCGGTAATCGTAAACTTGCGGAACAAAGTCTAGATAGTTCGATCCGGCAGATCGAATCTCGTGGTGGCGCGGTGTGTGTGGTGATGATAGCCGTGACCAATTTCGATGAATTCATTCAAACTTATGATCAGCGGATAGCTGACGAACTGGTCGTTGCCGTGGCAGAAAAGATTAATCACCTGGTACGCCCGCTGGATATCGTGACCTATGTTGAAAATGGGCAGTTCGCCTTGATCCTGGTTCAGCCTAGCATTGAGCACTGCACGGCAGAATGCTACCAGCGTATTTACGATGGCGTGAGACTAAAAAGCTTCCCTACCGCGGCGGGTTTTTTGCCCGCCAATATTGCCATGAGCATTTGCGCCAGCCATGCACTTAACGGCCCGCCTTCCACCACCCAGTTATTCGACGGGGCAATAGAAGGCTTAAACGAGGCACAAGCAACTGACAAGGTAGTCGTGAATCACCTCACACCAATCGAGTAAGCTAAAAGGACAACATGGGTAAACGACTAAGTAAAATTTACACCCGCACCGGCGACGGAGGCGAAACTGGACTGGGTGATGGTAGCCGGTTAGGCAAAGATCATAGCCGCGTCCACGCTATGGGCGGTTGCGATGAGCTCAACAGCCATCTTGGCCTCGTCATTGAAGAGATCAAGCTGAGTAACGAGCCGACTCTAGAGTTTCTCGTGACCTTTTTGTGCCGTTGCCAACATCGCATATTCGATCTGGGTGGAGAGACCTCAATTCCCGGATTCGAAATTATTAATGATGACCACGTGACAGAACTCGAGCAGATGCTGGATCAAATGAACGAGCCATTACCGCCGTTAGATAACTTCATTATGCCGGGCGGTAGCCGTCTAATTGCCGTCATTCATCTGGCCCGCAGCGTTGCGAGGCGCGCCGAACGAGATGTTGTGAACCTGGCTCGGACAGATGAAATTAACACCGCTGGACTACGTTATCTGAACCGATTGTCTGACCTGTTATTTGTGACCGCAAGATTTGTTGCCAAAGAAACCAATATCCCCGAAGTACTCTGGGAGAAAGGTTAATTTCGATCCTGTCCGACGCGACGTGAAGTCGCGTGACGTGAACTGAGCCTTAGAGCAACATTTTCCGCACGTCAGTCAATACCCTCGCCAAATAGGCCGCAAACCGCGCTGCCTCAGCACCATCAATAGCTCGATGGTCGTAGGATAGAGATAGCGGCAACATCGTCCTTGGCACAAAGCTCTCACCGTTCCAAACTGGTGAAATTTTCGCTTTAGAAACACCCAGGATCGCCACCTCGGGCGCATTCACAATGGGGGTAAATTTGGTACCACCGATACCACCCAGACTCGAGATCGTAAAGGTCGCACCTTGCATCGCGTCCATTGGTAACTTTTTATCCCGGGCTTTCGCAGCGAGCGCTGAGGTTTCTTCCGCCAGCTCAACAATGCCCTTCTGATCAGCATCTTTAATAACTGGTACCACCAGCCCATCTGGCGTTTCGACTGCCACGCCAATATTGTAGTACTTCTTCAGAATCAGGTTTTTGTAACCGGCTTCCAGCGAAGCATTAAATTGCGGGTAAGCTTGTAGCGCGTTTACACAGGCTTTCACCAGAAATGCCATCGGCGTCAATTTCAAACCCTGGGCTTTCAATTCTTCGTTCTGCGCCTTGCGAAACGCTTCCATCTCAGTAATGTCCGCCTCATCAAACTGGGTGACATGGGGCACATTGAGCCAGCTGCGATGAAGGTTTCTGGCGCCGGCCTGTTTGATGCGAGACATGGGTGCGAGTTCGATCTCGCCGAATTTGGCAAAGTCCACGGTCGGTATCGGCGGTATGCCACTACCACCAGCATTCTCAGTCGGGCCTGCCTTTAACCTCTGCTTGACGAATGTCTGGATATCTTCTTTTAAAACTCGGCCTTTCTTTCCTGTGGCTTTCACTGCGGTAAGATCGACGCCATATTCCCGCGCTTGTTTACGAACCGCAGGACCGGCATGAATTTTCGCGTTCGACACCTCGACGTCTGCTGCCGCGATCTCAGTTGCCGATTTCTTTGCCGGCGCTGGTGCGGCTTCTTGGGGTGCTTCTTGGGGTGCTGTTTCAAGTGCTGCTTCAGGTGCTGTTTCAGGTGCTACTTCAGCGACCGGGTCTGCCTTGGCGTCAGCCGAGGTAGGTGCCTCCACGGCTCCGGTCGTTTTGACTCTGACCAGAGGGTCGCCCTCGTTGACCTCATCACCATCTTTGACGAGGATTTCGAGGACCTCACCCGCCACCGGCGAGGGTATTTCCATACTGGCTTTATCTGATTCGAGCACAACCAGAGAGTCATCCGCCTCAATATGATCGCCCGGTTTGACCAATATCTCCGTGACAGTGATATCCGTGGCATCTCCCACATCGGGTACGGCTATGATCTGGCTGGCGGACGTCGCTGAGGGCTCTGCTGAAGGCTCTGCTGAGGGTTCCTGCTCTTCATCAGCTGAGGGCTCTTTATCGGCTGAAGGCTCCTTATCCGCTGAAGGCTCTTTATCGGCTGAAGGCTCTTGCTCCTTATCCGCTGAAGGCTCTTGCTCCTTATCATCTGAGGGCTCTGCTGAGGGCTCCTTATCCGCTGAGGGCTCCTTATCCGCTGAAGGCTCCTTATCCGCTGAGGGCTCTTTATCCGCTGAGGGCTCTTTATCCGCTGAGGGCGTGGCGGCGGCTTCTGTTTCAACCTCTACAATCAAACCGCCTTCTTCGACTTTATCGCCCTCCGAAACGTTAATGCTCACAACGACGCCTGCAAGCGGTGAGGGAATTTCCATGCTCGCTTTGTCAGATTCCAATACGACGAGTGAGTCGTCTACCGCAACCGTGTCTCCGACTTTAACCAGAACTTCAATGACTTCAATGTCTTCCGCTTCACCAACATCCGGTACTAATACTTGCTCCGCCATGATGACTCCTAGGAGATACTGGGATCCGGTTTATCCGGGTTGATGTTGAACTTATTCAATGCCTCGGTCACCAGACGCGTCTCAATCACGTTGTCTTCAGCGAGCGCAGACAACGCCGCAATCGTGACAAAGTATCGATCCACTTCAAAGAAATTCCTCAATCTCTGACGACTATCGGAACGACCAAAACCGTCGGTACCCAGCACACGATAAGTCCCTGGCACATATTCTCGAATCTGATCTGCGTAGTTCTTCATATAGTCAGTCGACGCAATGGTGGGCCCTTTCACTTTGCTGAGACAAGATGCTACATAACTGAGTCGCGGTTTCTCATCAGGGTGCAGAAGGTTCCAGCGTGTCGTTTTAAGCCCTTCACGGCGCAACTCATTAAAGCTGGGTACACTCCAGATATCGGCATCAATGCCAAACTCTTCTTTGAGAATCTCTGCCGCAGCAATCACCTCCATCAAAATAGTACCGGAACCCAACAGCTGCACGACCTTCTTGCTCTTTGGCTTGCTGCCTTTCTGCAACAGATACATACCTTTAATGATGCCTTCCGCACAGTCATCTGGCATCGCGGGTTGTTTATAGTTCTCGTTCATAATTGTAATGTAGTAATACTTCGGCAATTTCTTGACGAACATTTCATCCAGACCGTGTTGAATGATCACTGCGAGTTCGTATGCAAAGGTAGGATCGTAGGCCACACAGTTCGGTACCGTGCTCGCCAAAATATGGCTGTGGCCATCCTGGTGCTGCAACCCTTCGCCGTTTAGTGTTGTGCGTCCAGATGTGCCGCCCAATAGAAATCCGCGTGCCTGCATATCACCAGCCGCCCAACAAAGATCGCCAACTCGCTGAAAACCAAACATGGAATAGAAGATATAAAATGGAATCAATGGAAAATTATTGTTGGCATAGGAGGTTGCCGCGGCTAACCACCCGGCAAAGGCGCCACCTTCGTTAATACCCTCCTCCATCACCTGGCCTTTCTTATCCTCGCGATAGTACATCACCTGACCGGCATCCGTCGGCTCGTAGAGCTGCCCAACGCTTGAGTAGATACCTAACTGCCGGAACATTCCTTCCATACCAAATGTTCGCGCCTCGTCTGGCACAATCGGCACCACTCGCTCACCGACATTTTTGTCCTTGATTAGCGCAGACAATATTCGCACAAACGCCATCGTGGTCGAGATCTCTCGATCCCCAGAGCCTTTAGTCACAGACTCAAAGGCTGACAGATCGGGGACTTGCAGCGCTTCAAATTCAGGACTGCGGCTTGGCAAGAAACCACCCAGAGAGGCCCGACGCTCTTTGAGGTAACGCATTTCTGCGCTGTCTTCTGGCGGTCGATAATACGGCACCTTCTCTAATTCGGAATCTGGTAGTGGAATGTCAAAGCGATCGCGGAAGCCTTTCAGCACTTCGATATCCAATTTCTTAACGGAGTGGCTGATATTCTGCGCCTCCCCTGCTAGACCAAGCCCATAACCTTTGACGGTCTTGGCCAAAATAATGGTCGGCTGACCTTTGTGCTTGACTGCCGCAGCATAGGCTGCATATACCTTGTAGGGATCATGGCCACCACGATTCAAGCGATAGATATCGTCATCGGTTAGATGTTCGACCATTTTGAGGAGTTCTGGATACTTGCCAAAAAAGTTTTCTCGAGTGTAGGCGCCATCGCGACTCTTGTAGTTTTGGTACTCGCCATCAACGGCTTCATCCATACGTTTTTGCATAAGCCCAAGTTTGTCTTTTTCAAACAATGAGTCCCACATACGGCCCCAGACAACTTTAATCACATTCCAACCGGCGCCACGAAAAGAGCCTTCCAACTCCTGAATGATTTTGCCGTTACCTCTAACAGGTCCGTCTAGTCGCTGCAGGTTACAATTCACAACAAAAATCAAATTATCTAGACCTTCACGAGCTGCTAGTGAAATTGCCCCCTGAGATTCTGGCTCGTCCATTTCGCCATCACCCAAAAAACACCAGACTTTGCGATCCCCAGCTTCCCTCAACTCGCGATGATCCAAATACTTCATCACACGAGCTTGATAGATTGCCTGCAATGGACCTAGCCCCATGGACACAGTCGGAAACTGCCAATAATCAGGCATCAACCAGGGATGAGGATATGAAGACAAACCATCACCATCGGTTTCCTGGCGAAACTTGTCTAATTGCGCTTCAGTAATGCGGCCTTCGAGATAAGAACGCGCATAGATACCCGGCGAGCTGTGACCCTGGATATAGATCAAATCTCCCTCAGCAGTATCGGTGCTGCCGCGGAAAAAATAGTTAAAGCCAACATCATATAAGGTGGCGCTGGACTGAAAACTGGAAATATGGCCACCCAGTGTTCCATCTTCAAGGTTAGCGCGCATCACCATGGCCATCGCGTTCCAGCGAATCAACGAACGTAAGCCCCGCTCCATAAATAAATCACCCGGCATCCGGGCTTCCTGCTCAACGGGGATGGTATTTCGATAAGGTGTGGTAATCGCATAGGGCAATTGTGCGCCGGTCGCTGTGACCTGCGCAGAAAGTCTTTCTAATAAGTATTGCGCCCTTTCTGGGCCTCCTTCTTCAAGAACAGAATTAATCGCCTCAACCCATTCCCGAGTCTCAATGGGGTCTTCATCAGCGTCGGTTTGATTAGAAGCCATCGCTTTCTCCTTGCCGCCAGATTTTATGAATAAAGGCTTAACTATAGCGCAATCAAACGAGGGTAAGGTAATTTACCGAGGGGTTCGGCAGTTACGAGAGGCTACGAGAGATTACGAGGGTTTGATCGCCGAACATACCTGCTCGATGCCTGCCAGCATGCGGAATGAAGGTCGAGAAATCAGATTTGGATCAATCGCCACAAGCCGACCCGTTAGTAGATCAAAAGACTGCCAACGGGCAAACCATGGACCAGGTGTCTGGTCAGGCACTTGAGTGATCAACAAAACATTCGGATTGTTCGCCAGCACAGCTTCCTGGCTCACCAGAGAGACATTGCCGGGCAAGATGGGGAATATGTTTCTGCCGCCACAATGCCGGATCGCCTGGCCAATCAAGTGTTGATCACTGACAGAATAAAGGTCCATATCGGATATCTGGAAGAATACCGATGGCGGGTTTTCGTACGATGCCTGCAAAGCCGCAAGCTTCTCCCGGTACTGTTTAGTGACCGAAGCCGCTACCTTCGATCCTGCCAACTGTCCGACATTGAACAGCGTGTCACCAATTGATTCGAGCGACGGTGATTCATTAATATAAACCTGTAGGCCAAGATCTCGAAGTCGAGCGATACCTTTATTAGCACCGCCAGTATGCCAGGCCAGGATCAAATCTGGCCGCAGAGAAAGGATGAGTTCGATATTGATCGAGAATGCGTCACCTACTCTCGGCACGGCAAGTGCCTCGGCAGGATAGTTTGAGTAGCGGGCGGTGCCGACGAGTTGATCACCGACTTCCAGAGTATAAAGCAGTTCTGTCAAATGAGGCGCCAGACTGATAATGCGTAGCGCCGGTTTCTCGAGCGAAATCACCTGCCCCAGATCATCCTCGACCGTGATGTCTGCCTGCACAGAAGGACTCAGCAATAGCCCGGTCAATACAAGCGCGGCGGCTCGACCGAGCACGATGCTTAGCTTCCAGCTTACCAACCTCTTTAACAATCCCTTTACCAACCTAAGATCACGACCACGGCAGCGACGCCCAACCAGCCAAATAGCGCGCGTTCACAGAGCGATTTTAATTGATGGGTTTGGAATTCTGAGAAGCGCGCAAAACCTTCAACACCATCGTCATGCTCTGACTTATCCGATGCAATCGAGGCCATAATCGACAAGTGCACTGCGTGCGACTCTTGTGTATCAGTCAGATGATTCAACCAATAATCCATCGTCGGGCCAAAATTACCCACGAAGGAAAACAATAGGCCCGTGATTCGAACAGGCACCCATTCCATCCAGAAGACAATATTGTCGAGTAAATCGACTTCAGGGTCGTCTTCGTCTAGACGGTCGAGATACTGAATCGTAAACACATAAAAAAGTGTTCCCGCTGGCCCCGTGATGAGAAACCAGAACAGGCCGGGCACAATGCTCTGGAACATGTCATAAAGGTGCGTCATCTGAAAATCATCCTGTCGCTGAATGACATCGGCAATCTGGTCTTCTGCTGATACAGATTTGAGCCAGCGAACATGGTCATCAAACATCGGCTCAATATCATAGATTTCTGTGGCATAGATCAAAATCACAAGAGACAGAGCTAGCCAGACGATACCCTGCAGCCAATGAAACACCTCTGCGGCGAGAATCAGCGTCAGAACGGCAGGCAGGCCGACACACAAACCAAAGCGCCAATAGGTCGCCAGATTCTTAGCTGAAAACCAGCCGTAATAATCTGAAAACGAAAAAGCACTCCGGACCGGATTGTCGCCTTGCCAGTTACGGTAGAAAAATAATGTAATCAATACAGCAAGAAATTTCATTTCGGCCTCTGTTAGGCGTTGACGCTCAGTCGTAAGCGTTGCCAATTGAATCCTGGGCCCGGATCTGTTTTACGGCCCGGGGCAATGTCACTATGTCCCACAATATGGTCTGCGGGGATCGAATAGTTCGCCATCAGTAATTGACAAACACCCGTCAGCGTTTCGTATTGTCGATCGGTAAACTCACCGGAATCAACGCCCTCTAATTCTACCCCGATCGAGAAGTCGTTGCATCGGCTTCGCCCCTTAAAGCTAGATTCACCAGCGTGCCAGGCTCTCCGGTCAAATGGCACAAATTGGACGACAAGCCCATTTCGGCGAATAAATAGATGGCTCGAGACCCGTAATTCCCGAATATCATCAAAATCACCATGTTCATCACAATCAAGGCAGTTGGTGAATAGCTGTTCGACATAATCATTACCAAAATGCCCGGCAGGCAGACTAATACAATGCACGACGATCAGCGATGGCCCAGTACCCGGTCTGGCATCCGGTCTGGCATCCGGTCTGGCATCCGGTCTGGCATCAGAGTTCGGCGAAACCACTCGTTTCGTGTTCTCCAACCAACCATCTTCAATCTGCATGCCAATCCGCATCGACGAAAACCCCGTAAACGATTCTGTAGTCACCATCATAGCAATAGCCATTCCGCTGCGCACAACCACTGAACTGGTATACTTCAGCGCTGACTAAAATGAGAGCTTTACATGGGTCAAGGCATGATGATCGTCGCATTTGTCATTGCGCTCGGTTTACTCACAATGTATTTCGCCGACGTTCAGGATACCCAACGTAATCCGAATCAGTCGCCTATGAGCGCTGCGCTAGGCAATGCGGTAGAAGTGGCGCTGCTACGCAACCGTCAGGGCCACTATTTTGTCTCTGGCGCGATCAATCGACAACCGGCAGAGTTCCTGCTCGATACCGGTGCCACGGATGTGGTAATCCCGGAGGATTTAGCGGCACAATTACAACTAAGGCCCGGTCTACCCGCACAAGCCATGACCGCAAATGGCGTGATAACCGTTTATAGCACCACGATAGATATTCTCTCCATTGGTGATATCGAACTGCGCAATGTTAGAGCAAGTATCAACCCCAGCATGCGGGGCCAATCCATCCTACTAGGCATGTCTGCACTCAAGCAGATTGAATTCGTCCAACAGGGTGAACGACTCACTTTAAGGCAAGTGTATTAGATGACTGAGTATTTTAACGATCTAACAGTAAATGTACTGGCAGCGCTTGCAGAAGACATCGGTGACGGCGATGTTACCGCCCAGCTGATTGAGGCAACAAAGCAGGTCACTGCCAACGTCATCACCCGTGAAGCAGGTGTGCTTTGCGGCCGGCCCTGGGTCGACGAAGTATTTCGCCAGGTTGATGCCTCTCTCAAGGTTACCTGGCACAGTGCCGACGGAGATCAAACAACTCCCGGCCAACTGCTCTTTACCATTGCAGGTAACGCCCGCGGTATTCTAACGGGAGAGCGGCCCGCCTTGAATTTTTTGCAAACTCTATCTGGCACCGCAACGGCGACCGCAAAAACTGTCAGCTTGATCAAGCACACAAAGGCCAGCCTACTCGATACCCGAAAAACACTACCGGGCCTGCGACTCGGCCAAAAATACGCCGTTAGCTGCGGCGGCGGAATGAATCACCGAATCGGTCTCTATGACGCCTTCTTGATCAAAGAAAATCACATTGAAGCTTGTGGCTCAATCGCAGGTGCCATCCAGAGTGCTAGAGCACTCCGCCCAGGTATGCGCGTTGAAATAGAAGTTGAAACGCTCGAACAGTTCCACGAGGCGGCCTTCGCACAACCCGATTGGATCATGCTAGATAACTTCAGCCTGGCCGATATGCGCACCGCCGTTCAATCCAATCAACCGGTGAAACTGGAAGCGTCTGGCGGGATTGAGAATGATCAGGATTTGATTAACATTGCAGAAACTGGCGTGGACTATATTTCCGTGGGCGCACTCACAAAGCACGTACGCGCGATGGATTTATCCATGCGCATCCAGGCTGCCTAAGCCTAGTTTAGACGATCACTAGTCGACGTTTATGGCCTTCAGCAATTCCCGCAGGGTGGCCTGATCTTGTCGACTTTTGGCCATACCGAGCAACTTAACAAACAAATCTGTGCGCCAGACATCGTAGCGATCATAACGCATAGGAGACCAGACCAGCGCTGACTTCAACTGCTCATAGGCTTCGTCTTCGCGACCATGCTGATCGAGATATTCTGCCAAAACCAGATGCCGGTGAATTTCAAATGGCGCTTTCGAAAGGCCATCACGAAGCAAGTTCTCCGGCGTTTGATAGATACCCTCCACCTCGGTCAGCCAGAGATTTTGATCCAGAAACTCTGCAAAAAAACCTTGGATTTGATAACTATAAGGATTCAGCTCGAGTCCTCGCTGGTATTCCAACGAGGTCACAATCGCAAGGGAACGTCGACCGTCTATATTGTCGTCGGGTTGGGCGTCAAAGCTCGCTCGATAGAATGTTGCCATGGCGAATCGGTTGGCTGCATTGCCACTGCGCAGCTTCTGTATCGCTGACAGTATTTCGTAGGTGGCGAGTTGGTCCTTCGGATCGTCACGATTGAGCGGCAATACATCACCACCGTAAACAAGATCACTACTCACTGAATCTGCGAAATTCACCAACAAAATATAACCCATCCCAATAATCAGACCGGTGCGGATCAACCGCGGCGACTGAAACTTGAGTACACGTTCTGGTGAATAGCCCGTCAACCACAGTACCCGCGCCAACACACAACCCATGATGAGCTGATTCACCAAACTATAGAAAGTGAAATTCATTGTGGCGTGCACAAACACAGTCCCTAGCGCCATGATCAACACAGCAATCTCGAAATCTTTCCGCAGTTCTGATTGTCGCGCACGACCGGGCTTTGCCACATCGGGTGATGGGCCAAGAAGGCGCCAAACTGAGCGGCTTAACTGCCAGAACAAAAATACGCCCAGCGCCACGACAAACAGCAATAATACTGGCCCACCTTCTGCCAGCAGTTGAATATAGTCATTGTGAACATAATTGCCTGCAGTCCTGGAGTCACCAAGCGTTCGATATTGGGGATAGAGCATTTTGAAGGTGCCCAAACCACTACCGGTAATCGGATGGTCGCGATACTGGGCTAGACCAGATTGCCACTGAGCCAACCGTTGAGACCAACCCGGTGACTGGATATCCAGCGAGTAACCTTCATGGTGGCGGGTAGCTTCTTCTGCGCTGCGATGACTTTGAACGGAGTAATAGGCAGTCGCGACAATCAGGATCAACATGACCGCACGACGGCGATAGATCGACAGGCTAAGTGCTAGTACAGAAACGATCAAAAATGCGGCGGCAAAAACCAGGCCGCCAACCCGGGAATACGCCATAAAACTCGCTGCTGCGAATAGACCGAGCAAAACAAATAGGATGGTTGCCGTCCGCCCACCGGATTTGAAGAACCAGGCAGCCAACACAAAGAAGAACAGGTTAATGCCAGACGCCCAGGCATTTGGATCAATCACCGGGCCCGAGGCGCGACCAGTATCCAAGAAGAACTCGGAAAAGCCCCAGAACACCGAAAAACACATGGGTAAGCAGAGCAGGGGCAGTAAAATTCGCCAGTACTCATCATTCGTACGCCCACACAGCAGCACGGTCATTGGTAAGACTAAGAATTGCCAGGCAACTTGCAGGGAGTTCTCGGCAAAGACACTGGTATAAATATTCAGGACCAGCAAGAACGCATACACCGCCAACACAGTATGCACGTTGGACCAATAAATTTTGCAGTGTTTTAGTGACCAACTAAAGCGCATGAAAACACCAATGAGCAGTATCGTCACGACACCAAGTTGCAGCACCTGAGTTGTTCCACCGTAGAACAGGATCGCCAATCCGAGGGCACTGGCAAGCAGTCCCCGGCTGGTTATGTCACTGAGAGTGAGCAAAGAAGAGCTACCACCTGGTTGTCGATGCAAGCATTGTACGCACCGGCCCCGTAGTTGCCATCTGATATCCTCTGCCAAATTTGATTAGAATGTACCTTTTAGCCCGCTAAAGCAGTGACATGTTAACGATAACGCCAACCATCGCCCTGGAAGACGACGAATATGAGCTAAAAGCCATCCGTGCGCAGGGTCCCGGTGGGCAGAACGTTAATAAGGTCTCATCTGCCATTCATCTACGCTTTGATGTCGGTCAGTCCTCACTTTCAGAACACGTCAAAGAAGCCCTGCTGAATCTGAAAGACAGCCGTATTACCCGCGACGGCTGTATTGTCATCAAAGCGCAGCAATTTAGAACCCAGGAAAAAAACCGTGAAGACGCTTTGAGCCGACTGCGCGACCTGATCGCCGGTGTCACAAAAAGGCAAAAGGTGCGGCGGCCGACCAAACCCAGCAGGGCTGCCAAAAAACGTCGCATGGACAGCAAAACCAAACGCGGTAGATCCAAGAATCTGCGTGGCAAAGTGACCGATGAGTAACCTACACAGCCATATTTAGGAAACAAGAAACAAGGAGCAATGATGGCAAGCCGAATAGAAACAGACACCATGGGCGATATCGAGGTACCCGCTGAAAAATACTGGGGGGCACAAACCGAACGCTCTCGGCACAATTTTGCTATCGGCCCGACGGCTTCCATGCCGATCGAGATCGTTTATGGCTTTGCCTATTTGAAGAAAGCAGCGGCCATGACGAATCAAGCACTCGGCGTACTAGACCCCGACAAGGCACAACTCATTGGCACCGTTTGTGATGAAATCCTGAGCGGCCAACATGACGACCAGTTCCCCCTGGTGATATGGCAGACCGGATCAGGAACTCAATCGAACATGAACGTGAATGAAGTCATTGCCAATCGCGCACACGTGTTAAGTGGCCACGAACTCGGCAAAGGTGTGACCGGGATTCATCCCAATGACGACGTGAACAAATCACAAAGCAGTAACGATACGTTTCCCACGGGTATGCATATCGCCTGTTACAAAAAAGTCGTTAGCGACACGTTGCCTGCCGTAGCAAGATTAAGGGATGTTCTATCGGACAAATCTGCAGAGTTCGATGCCGTTGTAAAAATCGGTCGGACTCACCTAATGGATGCAACCCCGCTGACCGTAGGACAAGAGATTTCCGGATGGGTGTCGCAACTGACGCACAGCATTCGCGCCATAGAAAACACCTTGCCACATTTATCAGAGCTCGCATTGGGTGGCACCGCTGTCGGCACGGGCATCAACACACCGGCCGGCTATTCTGAACTGGTCGCCAACAAGATTGCCGAACTGACCGAACTACCGTTTATCACCGCCACCAACAAATTCGAAGCATTGGCTGCACACGATGCCATTGTCGAAACCCACGGCGCATTAAAACAGCTCGCCGTGTGCCTGATGAAGATCGCCAATGATGTCAGGCTGCTAGCATCTGGTCCGCGCAGCGGCATAGGCGAATACAATATTCCGGCCAATGAGCCGGGCTCGTCTATCATGCCAGGCAAGGTCAACCCGACCCAATGTGAAGCGATGACCATGGTGTGTGCTCAGGTCGTTGGCAATGATGTCGCTGTCACGACTGGCGGTATGAACGGACATTTTCAGCTCAATGTATTCAAACCGATGATGGCCGCCAACCTACTCAGCTCTGCTGGATTGTTGGGAGATGCCTGTGATTCGTTCAATATTCACTGTATTGCGGGCATGGAACCCAATCTGCAAAACTGTGAAGCTAATCTGTTTAACTCGCTGATGCTCGTCACCGCATTGAATACTAAAATTGGTTATGAGAACGCAGCCAAGATTGCCAAAACGGCACACCAGAATGGCACAACGCTTAAAGAGGAAGCTGTGAATCTAGGCCTACTGACAAACGAAGAATTCGACGAATGGGTCGACCCGCAAAAAATGATAGGACGTTAAAGATCTGGCTGTTTAAGCGGACAAAAACTCAAGCACCGCCTGATTAAACGCAGCAGGCTGGTCGATATTGGAAGCATGACCGGCTTGCTCGATCACCACCTTAGCGGCATTTGGAATCTTGCCAGACATATAGTCAGTAGGAACAATAAAGGGCTCATCCTGATCGCCGACCAACACGAGGGTTTTCACTTGGATGGTGGGCAGCGATTGAATAACGCGATCATTCACCTGCGCCAACATCCCCCGCGCTGCAAGCGCCAGCCCTGCTGCTGACCGATGTTGCGCTATTCTGACTTCTTCACTTTCACCCAGCGCGGCGAGGCCTTCTGTTTCAAATGCCCGGGCACGCAATTGCGCCGTTTGATTCCAGGCAGCACGTCCCTTGTCACTTTTGTAACCCGGACCCGTGTCAAACAGCATTAACGCAAGACACCTTTGCGGGTAGGTCGCATGGAATGCCAGGGTCATATAGCCCCCCAAAGACAAGCCACCAATGATCGCCTGCTGCGCGCCCGCAACATCTAACAAAGCTGCCATGTCCTCAACGGTGAGCGCCTCGGAATATAGTGCGCCGTCTTCAGGGCTATCGGACGCACCATGACCGCGCATATCCCAGACAACCACCTGGTATTGATCCTTGAGCGCCGCCACCTGTGCACGCCACATCGCAGACGTAGCGCTGTAACCATGGCTCAGCAGAATCGTTGGGTTATCTGCGGCGCCATGCACCTCGTAATAAATATTGATCCCATCTCGATCTAGCAAAGCCATCGTGATTCTCCCTCGTTAGCCTTTCAGTTTGGCTGGGCCAAATTCGGCTGCCCGCTTCTCAAAGTTTGCCTTGATAGATTCCACCTGGTTTTCAGTGCCCATCAGCGTGGTTTGTAATGAGGACTCCAGCGCCAGGCCAGAAGCTTCATCGGCATGCCAGGTGTCTTCATACAACTTTTTCGCAAACCGGATCGCATCAGGAGATTTATCCGCGATCTCCCTCGCCATGGCCATCGCACGCTCATAGGGATGGGCAGCGATTTCTGTCACAAGCCCAAACTGTTTGGCCTCATCACCACTCAACACTCGACCGGTAAAGGTCAGAGCTTTTGCTACATCCATCGGCACCAGATCACGCAGGGTTTGAGTCAAACTCATGTCCGGGATCAAGCCCCATTTAATTTCCATAATAGACAGCTTGGCATCTGGTGCCGCGATACGAATATCGGCACCCAAAGCGATCTGCAAACCACCGCCATAAGCCACGCCATGGATTGCGGCAATGACAGGCACTGGCAAACGCTTCCAGACATAGGCAGGTCGTTGGGCATGATTCTCAGGACCATCTCCTTTTTGCTGTAACGCCTGCGATGTGTTGCCCGCCGGCCGATCGGCCATCCCCTGAAAACTGCTCATATCCAGTCCAGCACAAAAGCCGCGACCGTTACCCGACAGCACCACCACACGCAGATCCTCATTACCTGCAAGAGACTGGCCCGCCTCCACAATGGCCGTAAACATCTCAGGACTCAGCGCATTATATTTTTCCAGGCGGTTAAGCCGAACATCAGCAATGCCGTCTTTGATATCGATGGTGACCAGATCGATCATGGCTTTCCCCTTTAATCACAAAGTATTGAGTGTACCATCGAGACTCTTATCGAACAGACCCAGAACAGATCCAGATGGTAGAACCCGGGCCTTTATGAACCGAATGATTGTAGTGTCTAGAATCGAGTGATTGATTGTTCTAGACATTGTAATGGGCGCTAAGCCATAAAAGTGGAGTAGAAACATGATCAAGTACGTATTGTTCGTCGCTATTTTAATGGCTATCTCATCGTGTTCTATTACCCAGCACGTCGCCCCCAACGACATGAAGTGTCCTGACTCACCTAAATGCGTATCCAGTGAAGAACAGGACACAGCTCAATTTGTCGAGCCATTGTCCTTTAGTGATCAGCCTGAACAAGCGATGGCCCGACTTAAAACAGCGTTACTCAGCGAAGAGAACGTGACGATTACAAATGAGCAACCCGCTTACCTATACGCAGAAGTGCGCAGTCAGCTGTTCGGATTCGTAGACGATATGAAATTCATCCTCATGTCCGAACAGGGCACCATACAAGTTCGGTCTTCTGCACGAACGGGTTACTCGGACCTGGGAGTCAATCGTCGTCGGATAGAAAGAATCCGCACAGTATTCAATGCAAGTAATCAGTAAACGGACACGAATTTATAGTAATGAAGAGCAGCAGTAATGCCGTTCGATTCTCGACTTCAAGTCTCGGTAGATCTTCGCGTATAATCACCACCACGCCGGAATAGCTCAGTTGGTAGAGCAGCTGCTTCGTAAGCAGTTGGTCGGAGGTTCAAATCCTCTTTCCGGCACCAATAAAATCAATAACTTGGACCATTTCCCTTTCCTCCTGACATCGATAACTATTTTTGAGGGGCTCATACGGGGCAATAAGGCAGGCCTCTAAAGGCTTTAAACTGGCAGTGTTGAGGTCGGCGGTTCGATCCCGCCTGGCTCCACCAAATCCCCTTTTAGATTCAACAGCTTGCGCGAGCTACGTTCATTACGACGCGAACAATCTGGCTATCGGGTCAATATTGGGTTACTTCCTATCAAGTTTTCGGAGACAGTATTTAGCCATGGAAATTTTGCGTCCCCTAAAACGCACGTGTACTGGCATAATCTATAGAAAGCGCACAGCTGACAAAAATTCCTTTGTTACCTCCTCCATAGACTTCCAATCAGCGTCCAAATCCCAAGTGTGGAGTGTGACCATGTGCTTCCCGTCTAAAACTAATGTGGTGTACCAATAATATTTGATACCCCCAGAAAAACCCGAGTACCTAAAAGAGATCGAACCTAGTCCTTGAACATCTCGAAAACCAAACTCAATTTTTTCAACATTGTCCAAACCAGTCATTGCTTCAAGATAAGCGTCCATCGTCGAAGTCAACACAGTCTCGGCCTCTGAAACCTGATATTCTAACTCTTCAACGAAAAGCTTCGCATATCTGTTTGACCCTCGTTTACTTGTGAATGTGACTCCCCCCTGCTGTTCTGAGTGCCCCCACTGAAATGCCCTGAACCCAATGTAGACTCCAAGACCCGATGGATTCAACTCCCTCAGTCCACTTCTGTCAGATAACTCCATAACAGCAGGAAGTGTGTCAATTTGATCCGCTCTCACATTGTTGGAATTTGCTTTATCGGAAGATAAATCTTCATCATCTGTAACCCTCACATAAGCAGCCAGCACAGATAAAAACGCTTTCCGAAAGGAACTGTAATCCGAACCTGGCAAATGCAGCTCACTATTTGCCAAAACTTGATCTTCATCCAGACTAATATATGCATAGTCGAGTTCGAGAGAGAGGCTTAACAGCTTCCTAAGTTGCATTTCTGTCAAGGCGCGCTCGTCTCCGACTCTCATTGCTATCCAAAGGAGGTCGTCATACAAATTTATAGTGATTAAGAAGTCGCTAATCATCACTCCGTACTTGTTTTTCTCGCTGGCAGAGTACTTTAAGTCATCATATTCATCATCAAGTTGGTTTAGCCATCTCTCTAGTTTCCCACTGCTTTCAGCATTTTCTAGCTTCTCTCCAAAGTTCGGTGTCCGAGCATTCAATACAAGAAACTCTTCTTCTGTATATCGAACAGGCTGCCCATACATTCCTCTCGCGTAATTGACAGGGACGGCAAAGTTTAGGTTTTGCCCATCCGATCTGTACGCAGTCAGGATACCAACCAATTCACCTTTGACATTAAACAGCCCACCTCCGCTGCTTCCTGATGAAATCGCTGCGTCAGTTTGAATAGCATTGAAACCTCCATCCATCATCCGCACTGCACTTACAATACCGCGAGAAACCGTTTGCTCTAAACCTTGAGGAGCGCCAATTGCAAACACATCTTGCCCACTTCGAACTTTGTTGGAATTTCCCAGAACAGCATAAGGCAAGTCAAAACCTTTAATTTTGATCAGAGCAATATCTTTGGCTTCATCAAAGTCGATTACGTCTACATCATCAAATTTTTCACCGTTATGGGTTTTGACGGAGAGATCTGTAGCATTTTCTAAGACGTGAAGGTTTGTCACGATCACTCCACTCGAGTCTATAAGAACACCAGAACCCTGGCTCGACGAAGACTCGATTACTACAACCGAATCTTTTGCTTCGGCTATGAGTAATTCCAACGAGGCCAAAGCGGGCGAAGACAATGACAAAACGATGGAGCAACCGACAAAGACGTATAGCGCATCAAACAAGCGGCCGGGTAAGCTTATGTTGGTGAAATTCAGTGGCTTTAAACTAGTCAATTTACAACTCACTATCGACGGACTGAGGATGAAAAGTTAACAGTCATCTACGGTGGCCTCAAAATTTCCAATATAGCCACCATCCCTTCCAAAGTACCTGTAGACATATGTACCCCCAAGCTCGAGAGGCTGGCTGATCATCTCTTTCTCGCACATCCAATTGACAACCTCCAGCTTTAGATGAGTTTCAATGTCTTCCTGAGACACTTCTGGAGCAAGAAATTCGGTTAACGTGTGGTGGTAAACTAATCGAGGACCTTGAACGACTTCCAGTTTATCTAAACGCGTAGATTCATCGAGCATTATCGGTAATATCTTGTTGGCTCTATATGCAAGTCCCGAAAACTCTCGCCAGTTTTTCTCTAGGGTGGGAGTCGTTTCCTGTTCGAAGAGATGAGAATCTTGTCGTATAAAACCATCGGATTGATCTTCCAATATCTTCATTGCACGTGACATATCGTCGTAATCGTAAGTGCGCTCCTCACATTCTAGTGACGCCTGCTCAGCCAAAATATCGTTGTACTTATCAACCTGGTCTTGAGTGGCGAACAACCATTGGTTAGTTTCATCGTCAAGACCAGCCAGCCCTTGGAATGTCTTCGTGTTTTGATCTAATTGAAGACAGTACACTATTTCATTTACTGACATTTGCTTGTAATGGGCAGTGACGTTTTCCGAATCAATTCCATAGTCTTCCAGCGCCTTTTCTGCAACCTGATTCTCTCGAACACCTTGCAACACAGCACTCGAGGCATTACCCATTAAGAATAGAATTAGAACTATCCGCCCAGTAAGCTGCAGCCCCGTAGGTTTCTCACCAGCAATAGGCATGCTCTTTAACCACAGGGGACCCATAATCGGTCCGAGTGGTAAGAATGTGAGAATTGTCCATACAACTCGCGAGCGCCCTTTTTCTTTAGCGGCCAGTCCCACAGCGCGGCAAATGAAAGCCCACAAAACCAGAATGAAGATTAAAATTGCAATCCCCGCAAAGTCTTCCATCAACATCTCTCAAATACTCTTACTAATGATACAAAATATACCGAACTCTTTACTTGGTTACGAATTTCTCACCAGAAAACTTTGATTATTTTCTCGCCTGTTTAATTCGTATTTCTTCCTAAATCCAAACGATCAAAAAGTGAGCCAACCTTCAAAGTCTAAGAATGGCAAAAGCGAGCCGTATCTTTATATGACGAAAGCAGCAAAATTCGCATCTGGACGTTTGCCATCAGTAGAAAAGCGCAAATGAACCAAATAGGGGTTTTACTCACGCAAGAATAACCCGCCACCCCACTACCTATTGAACCAGCTATACAGCCATACGCTCTATTCCGGCATCAAATGGCTTACTAGAATCGAAGTTCGCGGCCTACGCGGACTAGAGCATATGTCTTACATAAGTTCTTTGAATTGGTCATAAACTAATCATCAAGAGTTACACGTCGCTGACGCTTGCTCTATGCGGCTTCTGCAGGAGGTGCTTCCACTTAAATATACTGCCATTCTTCACGCCTGACCGAGGTAAAACTGTCAGACCTCTCAAGTGTTACTTCGATATTGTCCGCTGCAAGAGTTTATATATAACGCCCTCAAAAACTGCGCCATTCTCCCTCAACTTCCCGCAGTCTTCCCAGATAGATACTGATTCATATCTTTCCTTACTACACCGAGAATGCAACCAAACCATATCTTGGAATAATTACCAGCAGATTTTCCTTGTACATTTTTTGTGCAAACGAGCATTTAGTGCATCGAATTACAAATTCTATCCTTGTTAACTTTAACTCTCGAGCGTAAGTTACGATTGTGGCTTGAGTTCGTTTCAAAGTAAAAGTAGCGCCAACCAACTTAGGAGTAACTGATATGAGGTTATTAATACTAACTGCATTCATGGTCGTATCTTCATGTGCCAGCGCGGGTTGTAAAACCGTTTGGGTAGATGACGATTACAACTCCATGACACCCGCCGTTGAAAAACAGATTTGCGATTCGACTTTAGACCTTCCAGCCTTCAACAATCCTGGTGTGAGACCTATTCAGAGCCCTTCGATCAAACCAATCGAGAGTTTATCCTTGCCCCCTCTGGGAACCAGCAGATGCAGAACCGAGCGTGTCTATGAGAATTATCGTTGGGTTGATAAAAAGATCTGTAGTTAGGAGAGCATTTAGCTTGGTTCTGTTAAATTTTTAATCTAATACGTTTACGTCAATCCTAGATTTGTAAAGATTGCAGCGAGACAGCCCCGCTAGCTGATATTGTTTTTGCACCGGAAGAAGCTCAATTAATGAGAAAATAACTTGTCCCAGTGAGGTGTTCTGGAATGACAGATTCGAATGAGAATAAGAATGAGAACAAAAGTAAAAGTGGTGCGCTTGGATTCCTCCTATGGGGATTCGATAAGCAACAAGCGGAAGTGGAAGCTACTAATTACGCTAAGCTACCTTTCTATAAAAAAGCGAAGAACAACTTGGCGATGTTTTTCATCGTTGTGGGCGTAATTTCCTTTGCTCTAATTGATGTTGAAAAAGTTCTTCTTGGTCTAATTATTTATGCGTGTTTGCTTCCGTTTTGTTTACTCAACCACAGATGGGCTATAGCTGCTGTTGGCGTTCTCTATATTTTGGATAAAGCAGTCTTCATAGCGACTGGTGCGGGTTCACCCATTACCCATATCATTTTCGGGATCGTCGTTGCGAACATTTGCGCTCAAGCTTACCTCGTCGCTACAAAGCTTAGGGAGCAAAGAGGAGACACTCAAACTTCTGAGATCGATAACAAAGCTGATCAAAACGAATACTAAGGCACGCGTTGGTCTGTGCCACATACGACTTCAAACCTGATACATTAATGGTGCCAATACACCCATATGATGAGATGAAAGGGTTAACCAAACGGCCTCGTGAGTCTGGGGTTAAGTGATTCAAGTAAGGGGGTAATGAAGGCGGATGGTGGGTATGTGTCAATACTTCATTATGTAGAAGTGAGATTAGGCCAATCATTAAATTTCAGACTGTGTACTTACTGACGGCGAAATAGTTAGCTCCAACAATCCTCTTCTAGCTTTTTGCTTTCCGTGGCATTAGCCAACCGCCATTTCACATCAATCGCTAGCTAGTTCCTGTCCGGAAACCCATATCTCATTGAAAATAAAGGATAAAAATACAATAAAGTGATAAAAACCCTTCTGGATTTGTTAGAATTAAT